>ERZ1026772.1341-NODE-1341-length-13697-cov-4.852661_pt1 | contig 13697 bp, 9 predicted proteins | sample MGYA00380124_ERZ1026772 | MGnify/ENA primary metagenome ERZ1026772 (study PRJEB33269, sample SAMEA4719760) | human gut metagenome | biome: human-associated habitat; feature: organic feature; material: feces | place: Cameroon | collected 2013-10 ...
GTAAAGTTGCAGGATATGGTTCTCGCATTGGCTCGTCAAGAAAACTACTCCATAGAATATACACTTGCCTCATTGTTGGTTGCCGCTTCAACGGCTATCGGCAACGCTGTGAACATTTGTATTCGTGGCGGTTGGATAAGCAATGCTGCCATGTATATGATATTGGTTGGACGACCCGGCATGGGCAAGACACCACCTCTTGACTTTGCCTTTCGCCCAATCCGTAAGCATGATGCTAAGGCTATCCGTAAGTTTAAGGATGAAATGGAACTCTATAATGAGGCTTTGGAACGACAACGAGGTAAGAAAGAGGATAGTGGAACACTTCCACCCAAACCAATATTGCGCAGAACTATTATATCCGATTTCACACCAGAAGCCTTGATTCGTGCGCATGACGACAATAAGCGAGGAGTAGTATTGTATGTGGATGAAATCATGGGTATGTTCAATGCCGTAAACCAATATAGCAAAGGACAGTTGATAGAACAACTTCTGACAGCGTTCAGTGGTAAGGCATTGGATGTGTCACGTTGCAGTATGCCAGTTCCCATTCACATAGAAAATCCGTTTATAAACATTGTAGGCACCATGCAGACCATACGAATGCATGAACTGATAGAAAAAGGTTATAAAGCCAACGGTTTCTTAGACCGCTTCTTGTTTGTCTATCCTACTTCGCAGAAAATCGCAGATTGGGTGGATGACGAACCGTCAAGTTTCTCCTCTTTTGACAACTATGCTACAATGTGGAAGAGTGTTATAGACAAGATATTGGCTTTGCCTTATTCTCTCAATGAAGATGATGATGCAGTACAGAATGTATTGAAATTCTCAAAAGAAGCCAGCGATTACTTTACAGCATGGCGCAATGCGGCAATCGGAGTAGTCAACAAGATAAAGGATGACGCACTGGTAGATAGTCGCATTATGAAGACACCGATGTTGGCAGCACGACTTGCATTGGTTGTTCAAATCTTGCGATGGGCTTGTGGTGAGGTTCATAAGGACTATGTTGACATAGACTCCACCAAAGCCGCCATTCGGCTGAGTGATTATTTTGAAAACTGTTATACAGCCATTCAAAAGTTCATGGTGATGGATGGTATAGAACCACAGAAGAAGGAATTTCTCAACAATGTAGGTAAGACATTCACAACAGCTGATGCCATTCAAGCAGGTAAAGAGGTCGGATTGTCGGAAAGGTCGGTTATGTATGCCTTAGTTGGTCTTGCAACCGACAAGATAATCAAGAAAGTAAAACGAGGAGAATACGAGAAACTGCAATAGTGATATTTGCTTTGCACCTTGCAGTTATTGCAGTTTGCAGTTCTTCTTTCATGTTCCATTGAAAGCATTTATTATGGCAGAGTATAGATTTGTACTGCAAAAATACAAACGTGGCAACAAGAGCACTTGTCCAAACTGTGGCAAGAAACGTTGCTTTGTCAGGTACATTGACACGGAGGGCAAAATACACTTTCCCGACTATGTGGGTAGATGTGACCATGAACACTCATGCCAATATCATTATAAGCCATCTGACTACTTCAAGGACAATCCGATGTCTATTGATAATGTAGTTTGGAAAAGCCATACAACAAAGGTGGTGCAACAAGAGCAACCGCCCTCTTATATTGATAATGAGTTGATGGAACGGACTATATCCAATTATAGCAAAAATCCTCTGTTCGTTTTCTTGACTGGCATCATCGGTAAAGAGGAAACTGAACGGATATTCCGACTATACAAGGTTGGCACATCAAAGAAGTGGGGCGGTGCTACTGTTTACTGGCAAATAGACTGGCACGGTCGAGTGAGGTCTGGTAAGATAATGCTCTACAATTCGTCTGATGGTCATAGAGTGAAAGAACCTCACAGTTTTGTTAGTTGGGTGCATAGTGAACTACATTTACAAAACTTTAACATGAAGCAATGTTTGTTTGGCGAACATCTTTTATCACAATATCCATCCAAACCAGTTGCAATAGTAGAGAGTGAAAAGTCTGCCTTGATAGCCTCTTACTTCATGTCCGATTTTATATGGTTGGCAACAGGTGGCATACATGGCTGTTTTAGGGAAGAAAGCATAAGGGGGTTGAAGAACCGCTCTGTTATGTTGTGTCCTGACTTGGGCGCATTTGAGGCATGGAAAGCCAAAATACCAATGCTTTCAGCCGTATGTAGCAAGGTTGTTATAAGTGAACACTTAGAACTTGTGGCTACCGAAGAACAACGCAAAAGTGGATTGGATATTGCCGATTTCCTGCTCATGACAGAAACACCAGTAATGGCACTTCAGCGAATGATAAAACGCAATCCTTGTATCGGCACATTGATAGAACAATTACAATTGGAGTTGGTCGGTTTTTACAACGCTGAAAGCAAGCCTATGCAATAATGTGACTTGAAACGATAACGAATAAAGGGGAGAAAAGAATGGGGTGTGTCAGACGGTTTATTGGTAGCGTTGCAAGAAATGCCAATGTCGTACAAATCAGCGAGGCTTATTCATACGGCAGTGGCTTCTTGCAGCACTCGCAAGCTCGCACTGATGCCTTTTCTATTCCCTAATATCAACAATTATAAACACCATATTATGGCAACAACAAAGAATAATACAACCCTCAAACGCACGGAGCGTTTGGAGGTCAGAGTAACCTCTGACGAATACAACCGAGTGGCAGAACTTGCCAATACCTGTGGCTTGACAGTCAGTAACTATGTGCGCAAGTGCGTATTGGGACAACATCCCAAACAAAGACTGACCAACCGAGAAATTGAAGCCTTATGTAGTTTGGCTGATGCACGTGGCGACTTGATTAGAATTGTCAGCGCAGTCAAGAGTATACAGAGCGACAAGCGAGGTCTATATTTCCACAACACCAAGTTTGTTGAAGAATGGATGAAAGCAGCCATTCCACTTATAACTCGTTGGGGCGACATCAAAGATTATCTGACATTATAAGCATAGAGAATAGTATGATAGCAAAGGCAAGAGCAATATCACATGGTGCAAATTCCATGCGATATGTAGTAAACAAAGACAAGGCAGACATTATCAAGTTGCACCTGTTACCCGACAATGTAGCTGCGGAATCGTTATGGTCAAGGATGTTATTGCATCAAGCAAAGTTTTTGGGTGAGCATCCAAAGGCAATCAAGAACAACATGATTAGAATAGAAGTATCGCCAACAGCCGAAGCAACCAAAGGATGGACTAATGCAGATTGGGAAAAACTTGCAGATGATTTTATCCGTGAGTTTGACTCCATTGATTTGTCGAAAGGAACCAAACGTACAAAAGACAGACACACCTATCTTTGCAATAGTCAATACGTGGTGTCACTTCATCATGACAGCAAGAGTGGCATTTTGCACCTCCACATCGATGCCAACCGCATAGACAATGACGGCAATATCAACAATGACCACAATATCCACATAAGAGCAATGGCTGCTGCAAATAATATCACAAAACGTAGAGGCTGGGTACAGGCATCCGACATTTCAATGCGGAACAAACAAGAGATAACGAATGCCTGTATGGATGCTCTCCGTTCTATGGATAGGTTTGATTGGAGTGACTATGTGGAGCGGTTAAAACAAAGTGGCTATGACGTGATGTTGCAAAAAGACTCTCAAGATGTTGTCCGTGGGTATTCCATAAAGAGGGGAAACTCCACTTATAAATCTTCGTCTCTTGGTAAAGGCAGAAACCTTATGCCATCGAAGATAGAAGCGACTTGGGAGGAACTGCATAAAGACGTTCTTAAACAAGACAATGCAGACATGGAAAATAATGTAAAGAATATATCCGCAGAACTGCAAACTGCAAATAATGCAAGGTGCAGAAACTGCAACGAACACCAACATCAAACATTGGTACACCATTCTATTCATTGCAATTATTGCGACTACGAGATAGATATTCCATCGAATGCAAACGATATTCTGATGCAAAATGTGTCTTTGCCAGAGAATAACGTATTCGTCACTATCAATGATTTACAGCAAACCACCATTCTTCTTTTCGCTGGCTATCTTGATGCAGCTACGCAGATGTCTGAATCAACAGGCGGTGGTGGCAGTACTCCCGATGGTTGGGGAAGAGATAAGGATGAAGATGATTTGGAATGGGCAAGACGATGCGCAAGAATGGCAAATCAAATGTGCCGTCCTGCTGTCAAAAGAGGAAACAGACGATGAACAATTAAAGCAAATTACGATATGAGAACTTCAAAAAACGACAAAGTAGACATTTCCACTCTGATGCAGAGTGTAAACAATATAGAAACGCTGAACGCCGAGACAGGCAAAATAGCCAAACTCATAGAAGCAACCTCTCAGTTGAACAAATGCTTATTGTCTGTTGTAGAGCAACTGAAGAACATAACTTCGCAACCAATAGAATTATCTGTCAAGCAAGCAGACCTTGACCAATTTCGCCTTGTGAAGAATGGCTACATCCAAGAAGAAACTGAACTTTTGAAAAAACACGTTGCTGAACAATTAGCCATGATAAAGGCTCATGAGCAGCGTATTTGCGAAGTTTGTAAACAAGGAGAAGGCGTGTGGCTATCTGACTTTTGGTTAAAGGTATGGTGCATAGTACAAATAGCGGTTTATGGTGTAATCACCTTGTATCTGATATTCAAGTAGAAACATCCAAGGCCACAAACTCTCCGTAGGTTTGTGGTCTTGGGTATCTAATCAAGATTTTTGTTTATGGTAGATGCGGTAGCCATTGCCATCTTTCGTTTCTTTATATGAAGAAATATATCCTATTTGTTTCAACATTTCAAGCATATTTTTATTATATGGTGAAACCTTGATTGTTGCACGTTTACTTGAATTACATATTTCGACATATGTCTCATCTATAGTACCTAAAATTTTTCTGATATAGTCAAAATCTGTACTATGTTCTGAAATCATAAGTGTTGCCAATCTGACTTTCTTTACTAATTTTACGTTTGAAGCAAGCAAATGAAATAATATCTCATCATGTAATTTGATATCGGTAGATTCTAAAATAGCATCTATTATAACTTCATAAATATTCTTTAATGCTATTATTGTTTCTCTCGGAACAATGTTTATTATTTTTCGTTTCTCTGGCAAGGAGAAATTTGATGATGATAATATTTTCTCTACACATTCGTTGGATAAATTATATGACAAGTCGAGATTATTCATAAATTTCATAGGTTCTTTAAGAATGAACTCGGCTAATACTTCTGTTTCGTTCATGATAGATAAAGTATTCTCATTAAAGGGTATTTTACCTCTATTTATTAGTATTATCAGCCTTTGTTTCTCCAAGTTTTTCAACTCGTCACATTTTCCAAAAACTCGTTCAAAAGAAGACAATAAATCAGAATAACATTCTATTGACAAAGTACTATGAGCGAATAAAGCAATAAATAAATTACCGACATTTGCATCGTCATTAGGGAATACATGCTCAATAAGTTTGTTCTTGTTATGCTCAATATAAGCTGTAAGTTCATTTGTTAGCTTCTGTGTAGAGGTATAATAACATGAAATATTTTCCCATGTTGGAATCAAAATATTGCATTTCAACGCAATATCGTACACATCTTCTTTGATATTAGTAAAATTTTCTATAGCATTATGTTGTCCCATTAAATAGTATTCTTTGTCTTCTTTTTCAAGTTTTTCATTATTAAGCAAGTAAAGAATACTTTGAGTACTTTCATTCTTATTCGCATCATTAAAACACGTCAGTGCTTTTTTGATATTTTCTGAGATAAAGAAAATAAAGTCATCGTTTCCTGTTTCTGTAACACATGTATAGTTGAGATTGTTCTCACTAACAATATTATTGGAGTATATATTTTTTATAATGCAAACAATATTATGGGCTGTCAGTATATAACTATCATGCTTAACAACATATCTAAGAAGCTCAACGCTCTCATCTGACAATTTTTCAAAATGGCATGATTTTACAAGTTCTATACAACGTTGTAAACCTATTCCATCTACATGACTTGCTATAAAATCATAATTATTATTGAGCCAATATTGTTGGATGTCGTTCAATTTTTCACTGAACTTCAAAAATGCTTCAATTAGAGATAATTTTTCTTCCTCATTTCCTGATTTAATAATGTTATTCCAAGAACTTTCCGTATTCCAGTTAATATAATGATGGAACACAGTTGCTTGTTGATGGCCATAATTATAGTACTGCGCCAAAAAAGAAGTTTGAATACCGTCTCTTTCTAATCTTTTCATGAATAACTCAAACCAATCATCTTGTTTGTTGATGGCAAAATAGTCCAAAAGTTCAATGTTCAAAATGGCATCGCTTTCAAACATATATGGTTTCAACTCTTTTACGAAATTAGCAATTTTGTCTATATGTGAATCGAATGGTTGAGATATTTGACGCTTTATAGACAATAATAATTCTCTATCTGCTAAAGACACCATTCCCTCATAGAAATAAGAAATATAATCATAATATTCCTCGTCAATTAGACCACGTCTTAAAAACACATCCTGCATTGGCGATAAGTCGATGTTTTTATACAAGTCCAATTGCCCACAACCATAGTAACTTAACAAATCACTTAGCCGTAAAGATTTAACAGATAGTTTCTGTTCTCTAAGCATATTCTTTCTACGTAAAAAATCATTAGTGCCCTTTTTTAATACATTAGCACGCCTTGAATAATTTACATTTTTATCAATAGTAGCCATATTGATGCTACTATGGTTTGTATACATTGAATTGTAATGATAATATTGATAAGTAATATTATCACATGTTAGTAGATGTTGAAATTTCTCATCGTCATTTGCAATCGCATCAAACGAATGGTAAGAATCGTCAACAAGTATCGTACGCATATTTTCATTGACGTTCTTACGTATGTTATACAAAAATAACAAACGTAGTTCTACAATGCTTAAATGTTTTGTAGAAATATATAATTCCTCTTCTTCTTTTAGTACCCTTTCTTGTTCAATAATATTCTGCATAGCGTTAGATACAAATGCGCGTTTCATGCTTATACATTTATAAACCTTACCTTCTCTTCGATGTAGTTTGGCAAAATCTTGAGGATAATAGTTTTTATATACAATCATAGCCAACATTTTTGTGCAATTAAGCTGCTGGTTATTTCTGCATAATTTATCTCGATACTGTTTGTATTCATTTACGATATTAGTCAAAATACGCATATCTTGTATAAAGAATGCCATTTCAGACAATTCATCGTCTGCAATATCGTTTTCATTAAATCCTTTTGCTTTAAGTGCACATTTGAGTTTGTCTTTGGAATTTGACGGGTTGATAACTGGTATTACTGTTGTAATATAGTCAAAAAACTTCGTGCGCTCTTCATCCCTGAATACATCATCTTTGATTGCATACACAAAAGTTATATGTCGATTTACTATTTTGGATTCATTTATAAGTTGGTTTAATTCTCGTAATTTTAAGAATATATCCGATGTTCCGAATCTATCTAAATCTTCAATGATAACAACATTGTAATCCGTTACCTGAAAGAAATAGAGTATTTCGTCAAGGTGCTTATTGAAGATAGAATTGTCCTCTACGACCTCAATTTCTCCATCTTTCAAATTCAATTTGTTTAGTTTAGAGTTACTATAAGATTTTAATATATAGCGAAACACAACATAAATAGCATAAAGTAACCAACATGCTCCAAGGACATCAAATATGGTATTCCAGACATATCCAAGGTTAAATAAATTGTACAAAGTTTCTACTTTCGCACAAGATGGTTCAAAAACGATAAGGAATGCAATGATAGTTATAACAGCACCTATTGCATAATCACGTAGTTCCTTATTTGAAAAATGAACTATTCTGCGGAAACGTGAGTTCGGTACAGTTTTTGTTTCTTCCCTGTAAATCAACTGCTGTAAAATACTATATTCAATCTTACGATTAAGATTTTCAACACGTTGATTGTTTTCTTTTTCGTTATTTGAGTGTTCGTTGCCATCTTCCTCCTCATTCGTTTGAAGAGTTGCTAATGATATAGGTAAATAGACTCGATGTTCATCTTTGAAGTCTTCCATTAAAGTCATAAGAACAGAACTCTTACCAGAGCCAAAAGGTCCAGTAAGAGCTATGTTTCGTATATTTTTAGAATCTGCACATTTAAGTACATCATCTAAATCTTTCACTGTTGTATACGACGCATTATCTTTCGTCAGTTTTGTAGGAAGTAGAGTGTCTATCATTATTTTGTCTGATAAATGGCAGCAATGTAAAATTTAATTGTTAAAATTCCAAATACTTTGCCACAAGGAATTTTCGTATATCCATAAATGACATAGTATCTTCAATATGTTCGTCCAATCCTGTGTTTACCACATAGACAAACGATTCCTTGCGATAGAAGTTGTCCCCCTCATTAAGCGAGACTTCTATCGTTTGTGATTTTGCCATAAGACAAGTAAGCTGATAGTCTTTATCCACTACCTGTGTATTGCCTTTTGGATGCGCTTTTTGCCTGTGTTGGCTACTTGTCAGCAATATCAAATTCTCGTAATATGAGGCAATCATCGGGAACTGTGATTTAGGGAATATATGGTGAACCTCTGTTGCTATGCCAGTAGCTAATTCGTCATGAACTTCACTTACATCTCCTTGCTGACGCTTGACATTCTTAATCGCTTTATTAACCTGATAATCTATGTAGAAGTTTACATTTATATCATCAGTTTCATGTGCCTTGGCTTCATTTCGTGTTTGGGTTTTCTCCTTCCCGGTATATTCATCACGCCAATTCACCTTGTTATACATCAAATCTCCCCAATCTTGCAGTTTGCAATTGCTACCAGGCATCATTTCTGAATATGCAAACACATTCAGCACTTTGTGAAGCATTCTGGTCGTGTCAAGTTTTGACTTTGTAGGAGTGTTTGCACTAATGAATCGATGATACTTGTCATACAACGTATTTTTGGCAGCTCTAATTTCACCTTTTGTGGCATCAGTACAACTCTCTTTGTATTCTCTGAAGAAACGTTCTATGCCGCTTGCTGAAATTACTTTGTGAAAGAACACTTGTAGAAAGTTGAATGCATTCCTTTCACGAGAAGCAATGTATTCCAACATTTCCATGTTATTCACACCGAAGACCATAGGACGTTGTGAATCGTCAAGTTCAAGTACATGGGCATAAGCCAAAAGTTTCAATGGCTGAGCCAAAACCTTGTCATATTCATTGTGAGCAGACTCGTTGTCCGCATACGGCTTATGAAACACAATTCTTGTGTTCTCAATGAAGAATGGTGTTTCCCACAAATCACTTACAGTGAATGCCTTTGTTGCACATTCTGTGTTCAGAATACAGTCGGCAATGAAGCAAACTATATCTGGTGTGCATTTTTGGTCAACGAATCGACAGTTATGGTTCTTTCTGATGTCATAGTCGTTGTATTTGTCAAGATGCTCTTGTATATTTTCTATTCTCATATGCTATGCTGTTTTAATGTTCCAAAAAAGAAAACAGAATTATTGTCTATATTCAAAGAACGAGTGCCACGATTTCTGGCAACAGAATAGAATTTAGAAAATTCATCTGTTGCGTAAAAAGCCAAATCGGCCTCTGTTATGTTTACAGATGGGTCTATTGTTGTAAGTATTGCCACCGAACCATCTGCAATACAATTGCTTGGCATAAAGCAAGCCCTTGGATTGTAAGTCAAGTTCGGAAGCAGAATACAATCTTGGTTCATATACTTTGCTACATCAAGACCATCCAAATCATCAATATAACTGTCATAGTCTGCAATATTAACGATTTTATTATTCCCGATATTGCGTGATTTCAGAACCCGAATGCGTCCACTCGCTTTTGTACGAGCTTTTGTTATAACTCGGTCTCTGTATGCCTTAAATACATTAAAGTTCATCTCGTCGGCTATTTTATCGAAAGAAGAATCTCTATAAATGAGCCAATATGGGAACTTGTCATCAGTAATGTACTCTTGTGGGCAGCATCTAACATCTTCCGTTATATACGACTCTATGGTTGTCATGTCTGGAGCTTTTCGAGTGTCAAGTACAAAACTTATGGTTTCTATTTTTACTCCCTTAAAACCTTTCTCGCCAAAGTCAACAATATTAGTTATACGCTTTTCTTTCATTATAGTCCTTGTCTGATTGAACTCTGGCGCATTTATCAAACTTTTTGGTACGATTAGAGACACAACATTTCCAACACTCATCATTTTTTCAATGAAGAATGCAAAAATATTATTTGTGTCTTTATTCTGAGCTTGTTCCTTATACAAAGCAAGAAGTTTCTTGTCTTTTGTTATTTTCATATATGGCGGATTTCCAATCACTATGTCATATTTTTTCTCAAAACTATATAGTAGTGAATCAGCCACAATGTATCTGATATGTATATTTTGTGGAATATTGATTTTTTCAACAAGAGCTTGTAGTATAGCAATGCTGTTTTCATCAATATCCACGACATCAATATTAACAATTGGTACATCTGCGTACTTTTGTATCAACGTTGGGAGAAAATTTCCCACGCCTACTGATGGTTCCAATATGTCAAGAGTAGTATACTCTTTTGCTTCTGGAAGTTTGCTTACAATAGTGAAACAGGTATCTTGCCTTGTATAGTACGCAGCATTATTTTCTCTTTGGGCATTTGCCAACTCCGCTATTTTTGATAGCTCCGCAAACTTGTATGAATTGTTTGTTCTGATAAATCTTAGCAAACTTTCAATGTCTGTAAGTTTTCTTCGTTCGATTATGCCTTTCGCATCTTGCTCAGTCAGGGTTGGCTTGCACAAGACTCTACGTATTTTATTGGCTATCTGTCTGAAAATGATAGTAGGCACAGCTTCGCCCAAAGTTTGGCGAATATTCATTTCCTCTTTTTTAAGAAATGCTTCTTTCTCTTTAGGTGCTAAAGCATTGAGTTTCTCAAATGGAATATCAGACCAATTGAACGACTCTGGCACTGACATCATAAGCATAACTTCTCTAATGCTAAACACCCTATTATCTACAGGATGAACAGTATTTTGACTTGCCATGATGTCATTTCGCGTATGTATGCATGGGGCAACCTTATCCCAATATTGGCGAGTGTACTTGTCGCCATTCTTTTGAGCGTTATATACAACAACTCCATTTTTAACCGTATGCGGAATACGGTTAATGTCTGTATTGTCAAACGCTGATTGTCCCTCTTTAATCTCAGAAATCCACGCTTCCATTTTCGGATTGTATTTTCTGAAATTATGATATATGTCATTCTCTGAAATTTCTCCCATTTTCTTCAAAGATGGTAGATGCCCAATCACTTGTCTAAGTGTTCTCTCAGGTTGCTTGTCAGGGAAAACATCACATGGAGTTATCTCCTTAATGTCCTTTCTTACTCCAATTACAAGTGTACGAGTACGGCTTGATGGATTTCCATAATCCTTAAAGTTTACAACTTTATACAGGATATTGTATAATCCACCAAGGTTCATTTCTATCGCTTCTTTTATGCTTTTTGCATTGCCATCAACATCAGTGCACACAGATGTCAAAAATGCTCGCACATTCTCAAAGATAAAGAATTTAGGCTTTATCTGATGAACCATTTTTATAGACTCGACAACTAAGGAATTTCTTATTATCTCATCTTTCTTTTTCTTATGATTAGCAACAGACATACCTTGACAGGGAGGAGTAGCAATAAGTACATCTAAATCGGTAACATGGAATCCCTTTTTCCACATTTCCAATTCAGCGAAGACCCTATCTTTTGTCTCCTGTGTTGTCATATCTCCACAAATATACCCACTCTTATATACACACTTATTGTTATAAGATTGTATTTTAAGACGCTTTTCAAGTAATTCTACAGTTGCAACACAGTAAAAGCCCTCTTCCTTAAAGCCATAGCATCCCACGCCAGCACTGCTAAACAAGCTGACGTATGTATGTAGACCATATGAAGAACGACTTTCGGCAACAATAGCCTCTTCTATTTCTTCTGGAAGTTTATATGCTTTTGACTTTATCATTTTGTTCTTTGTATTCTAAATTTTCCACTGCCAAAGAGAGTGCATTACGAGCAATTTGGCCATTGTCAGAAACTATATCTGTAACTTTATCTGCTAACCACAATGCCAGTAATTCTTTCTCGTCGACTTCAAATACTGAAGCTAATAATTCAACTTGCTCTTTCCGAGCCTTTCGCTCTCCTTTTTCTATTTTACAATAGGTGGCTGTATCTATATCTAAAGCTGCCGCCAATTTCCTTTGAGGTAGCTGGCTATGCAACCGTAAGTCTTTAATTTTTTCTGTAAACAACATATTCTTATTATTGTCTTGACAATTTATGGCAAAGGTACGGCTTTTATTCGAGAGAAAAGAATTTTTCTTCTAAATTCGGAAGATTATAGGGCTTATATGGACAAATTACACATAATAACTGTAAGAAGTAACGGTACATCATCGTAAGTCATGAGATTCCTAATTTGCAATTTTCTCGTTAATTTCAATCTTATGCCTACCGGTTGTGGTGCGCAGATTCTTTCTGATTGTTTCAAGCGTGGAGTTTGCAAACCATTCGTTGAATGTGTGCATCACAAATAGAGCCGTTGCATCACCTCCAATATTATACTGAAAGGCTATGTTCCAAGCAAAGTTCTTCAATGCTATCTGAGTGACAGATGCTCGCCTTTTGATACGAATGTCTGTATGAGTGAGAGACTGCTTGTTGGTAACAAAATAACGGACACACCCGCAAAGTTGGAATATCTCGGCTTCATCAAAATCAAGGTTCTTAAATGTGTCTTTTGTGTATTTCAACACGGCTTGGAGTTTGGCTTCGTCTGCATTTTCTTTTCTCTGCACATATTGTTGCTGCTCGTACTGATATTCTTGATGGAACAATTCCATTCTTTGTTTCTGAATCTCTACATCATTAGGGGCGGTTGTAATGCTTGCTGCTTGAAATTGCATAGACGAGTTTTCTATCATTGAGGAGAATTTTTTGATGATTGGCAGACAAAAAATTGATAAGGTCTTTAAGCAAGCATAGATAGCCGCCAATATAAAAACCGAAACTTCCATAGGCATGACAACAACTTCATGCAGACGGAAAGCCACCATAGATGCCACAAGCACCATAGGGCTTTCTATTGTTAGCGTGAGCAATATGTTTCGATTTCTTGTCATGTCTATCTGTTTCTCGTTTTTGTTTGCAAAGGTACGCTGCTTTTTCGTAAAAAACGAAAGACAAAAATAGACACGCAAACCGAAGTTCTTTGTATATCAATGCTTTATGATAACAAAGTCATACCATCTGCAAACAAGCGTACACGCAATGCAAACATCTGATAAGAACTACTCACACTCTTAAAAATACATAATATTTCTTAAACTGCATTTGGGGTGGCATATATAGGTACGCTAAGTAGCAATGCCTGAATTATTGGCTTTATAACAAATCATATTTGTACCATATAACATGTAAGGTATTGATATTCAATAGTAATTATATTCGAGGAGGTGAAGTAAGGACTGATAAATAAACTATACATGCAAAAGGGAGGGCGTTTGCCATACCCTTTTTTAGCTTTTTAATAAGAACTTATTAAACAATAGTTCGTTAAAATTTGAGTATATGGCTACGCGGCCTTAGGCTGCCAGCCAA
>ERZ1026772.1342-NODE-1342-length-13696-cov-6.065684_pt1 | contig 13696 bp, 15 predicted proteins | sample MGYA00380124_ERZ1026772 | MGnify/ENA primary metagenome ERZ1026772 (study PRJEB33269, sample SAMEA4719760) | human gut metagenome | biome: human-associated habitat; feature: organic feature; material: feces | place: Cameroon | collected 2013-10 ...
TTTGATCAAGTTTATCTATAAACTCATCAATCGGTATACCAAGCTTTTTAGACATAGATTGAAGCTCGTCCAACGCTTTTATCTGTTCTTTAGTAAGTCCCTTGGCTTTTAACTGCTCATCATTGAGCTTCATAAGTTCTTTCAGATTCTTCTTCTGCTCCTCTGTTAAACTCGCTGTGGAGTCTGTTTGATTTTCAGTAGCATAAGTCGAATCGTTTGTTATTCCAAGAAGTTTATTCTGTTCTCTTATCTGTTCATCTGTATACCGTTTGGAGCAATTGAGCTTCTCATTAACTTTATTTTGAACTTCATAATAGTTTATCCCTGCTTCAGACAATGCATTAAAACGATCTACACCGTTTCCGAATTTACCAAGAATAACATCGTCTACAATAGCTCCAAGATCAGATATGGCTGTACCAACTTTCTTAACCGTGTTCGCGGCGTCCACAGCTGGTGCAACACATGATTTGATTTTAGCTGACAAATCACCGAATCCTTTACCCAATGCACTTTCCAACAAAGCATTTCTAGCATTCGACATCTTTTCAATAATTGGCGATAATACGTCATTTACAGATGTCCATAATGATTTAGCTTCATCGAAATCACCGATAATTAGGCGCCATGTTGTAGACCATCCTGAGCCAAGTGCTTCTTTTATTGTGTCTGTAAGTTGTGTAAATGTCTTTACTTTTGTCGCCGCCTCGCCTGCGGTTTTAGCCATGTCAGCCATCTGCTTAGCTTCTTCTCGTACATACCCTTTACTTACAAATTTTTCAACAGCGGCTTCGTATTCTTCTTGTGTATCAGCAGCTGTTGCGAACATATCTAAAGTTTCTGTAAGAACTTCGGTAGTAAGCCAACCTGTTTGTAGTGATTCTCGGAATGACCCTTTTGCGGCTATTGCTGCATTAGCACCAGTCTGTAAGTGTTCAGAGGTTCGTATTAATGCATCCTGAAATACTTGACCACCCATACCGGCATTAACTACAGAATTCCAGTCCATTAGCTTTACAGTTCCAGCGGCTAATGCCTGGGACAACTGGTACATAGCAGTTGAGGCCTGTTGTGATGTTGAACCAGATACGGCGGCAAGGTTTGCAATACCTTTAATTGCTGAAACTGAGGTGTTAAGTTTTACACCAGCTGCTGTAAACGTACCAATATTACGTGTCATTTCCGTAAAGTTATAGATTGTTTTATCAGCATACATGTTCAACTCATCAAGGGCTGCGTTAACCATTTTGACGTTTGTGCCCTCTTTTTTGGTGTTTGCTAAAATGGTCTGAACAGCATTCATCTGAGTCTCGTACTCTGCAAAACCATCTTTTACAGGTCGAATCGTAAGTGCTGACACCATTCGTTTACCAGCCGTAACACAGCTATCAACTATATTATTGAGTTGATGCTGTATCGTACCCTGTAAGTATGAAAAGCGTGCATTTACAGTATTAATCCCATCTATCATACCGTCAAATCTAACTTGATTTGCAGCGCGACCGACTTCTTCCAATCCTTTTGAAGAATCTTTGAAATTAAGCTTAGCTTTAAGCTTATCGAGTGTAGATATACTCGTAGCAACGCCTCTTTCAAACTGAGCATTGTCAAACCGCATTTCGACTACTCGTTCGTCTACTATCTTGCTCATAGCTTAGTAACCTCCTTCCATGCGTCATCTGCCAGTTGTTTGAATAATGGTTGAATAGCCGGATTAATATAATCTAGCCCTTCAACCCAACCGCCAGTCCCAGTTCCGTGTCCGTACTGAAGGATTATTGCTATTGGAACGCCTTTGTTCACATTGGAGTTATAAAACTCTAGTGAAACAGATCCATTTTGACGTTTTATCTCGTAGTACCATGATGATGCGGTTTTACCAGTTTCTTTTGGTGTAGCAGACGAAAGGGCTTCCACCCCAGCACGCCCATACTTATCTAGGACACCAATGTTGATAGTTTCTCTAAGTCGTTCAAAGTATCGGTTGAGTTTGGAGAAATCACCTTTTTGTCTGAAAGTTATCATTATATACACCTCTATTTAACAAAAAAAGAAAGAGGGTACGATTTAGTCGTAGTCCTCTTTTATTAGCTCGTTCGTATCTTTTTGTTGCATATTATTTTTGTAGTTCATACCATTGTTTCGTTTTACATTAGATACAGATGACTTTGCATTTTTATCAAGAATGCCGTCTACTATAGCCTGAGCACATTTGTTAGCATCCCATTTGTCATATCTGACCTTGCTGATAACAAAACAACATTTAATAATAACGGAGGGTGTATCTGTATTATTTAAAATGTACATTTTATCGGTATAAATAGTTCCTCTATTTTCGATTCCCAAGGTTGTTGCTATACAGTTACAAACTCTATCGGATATTTGAGATGTTTCTTTGTTTAGATTTAATACTTCTACTCCACTAGTTTTGTAATTGTCCTCTCCGTTAATCTCTATTGCTATATTAAGATCTGCTTGATGTGAATTACATTTCTTTTTTATGTTATTAAGATTCTGTCCTTGAGTTCTTCCTGTATCGTCTGTACAATCATAAACTGTATGACCAGCAGCGCTAAGTAGTTCAATAACTTTATTCTTAACATTACGGTTTTCATTCACTTCGTCAATGTTGCCTGACACTTCTTCTATATGAAGAGATCGACAACCAAGTACGTTATATACTGACATGTATCGTATCTCCTTTCTTTAACCTTTCGATTTAAATCGGTTTCGATTTGCGGCATTTATAGCCTTATGGTCTCGAATAATATCAGCTGTACTTCGTTTCTTACCAGGTGTTTTATAACTTACACAAACATGAATCAGCGTCATTAATCGGTTAAGATGCCACTTCTCAAATTCTACTGGTATTCCAAGTTCAATCATTTGGTAATAAAGCTCTTCACTTGTGATTTTCTTGTTTTTACCACTCTTGTTCTTATCTGAAAAAGTGGTGGCTGTCATTGGTTTGTTTATATAATCATTTACAGCTTTTATATGTTCATTTGTTATACAGCGGTACACATTTGGGTCCACATTTGGTTTAAGCGACATACATCTGATATAATCAATGGTCTGCTCTCTGGTTTTCGTCTTAGTTGTCAGATACGGTAACTCCCAATTAGCTTCCCATTTTGAAATTGAGATGAGAGAATGCTCTAATGTCAATACAGTTTCATCTATGTTTATGAACTCTCCTGTCGCATCATCAAATAGCTCTGTTTCTGGAATTATTAACTTAAGCATTGTCTCACCTCTATCGCTAGATTATTAACCTGCCGTATTTGGCTGCGGTTTTGAAGTATCTAAATCTTTCGGAACGATGCCATTTACAAACGCAGCAGCTGCATCTGCATCAGTGGCTAATTCCATAAAGAGCTCTGAATATGCTTCAGTCTGAGCAAATGATTCTCTAACTTCTTCTGTTTTCACAAATCGTTTACCATCGGCGCTCTTTTCTCCATAAGCTGCAAGAACAAGGTCTTTGAAAACTTTAACAATCTTTGGTGTATCTTGTGTATTGATAATCTTCTGAATCATCTCAGCAAGACCTCCTGTGGTGCTAAGTTCCATTTCTGTAAGTTCAGCCTTAGAGAGATTAAAATAAAAATCCTCTATTCTCTCATTATCGTTATAATCTGTATATGTAATAGTTTTCTTTAACATAATATTGATACTCCTTTCATATAAACAAAGACTCCACCTTTGACAGTGGAGCCTCTTTAATTATCTATTTTGATATTAATAGTTATAAGCTACGTTCTAGGCATCTTTCATAAGCGCAATTACTTCTTCTGGAAGTGGTAATTTCGGCTCAGCACTTTCTGTTCCGTACAGCATATCTTCAAGCTTCTTAAGTTTAACTTTGTCAGCCTTTGTAGAATCGATAACTACTGTAGCGGTTGGTTTAGCGTCAGCTACTTCTACTGGTGTTGTAGATACAGACCAGGACATTGTTGGAGCGTCTGGACTATCATTTACTGTTGAATGATTGTGCTCTGATGGAGCAGCGAGACATCCGTATGTTAGGTGTAACTTGTAGCCATGATCATTTCCATCTACATCGTTACCAAGTAGAGTTCTATATGCTAGACCGAACGCTTTACGTTTCTGCTGTCCGATTACTACGCCTGGTGCGATTTCTTTAGACCCATCACATTCTTCAAACTCGTCAGGATACATGAATGCTTCGATGGTAGCTGCAAAGTCCTCATTTGAAATCAGATTGAGGTATTTACCATTGTTTGCGTACAGAGCAGTTGGTTCTGCTCCTGAAGGGCTCTCGTTCACGGCTGAAATACCGTTCCAAGCAACTCCCGGTCCGTACTGTCCTGTGGATTCCATAGGGAAAAGTACGACTTTATCTACACCAGTCTCATAGAGTTTTTCTCCAGTCTGGTCCCATTTAAGTTTTGACATGTGTTGTCCTCCTATTGTTAAAAATATAAAGTAAACGTGTTATGGTAGAGATTGTCTGCCTTATATGCTCTGTCAGGCGAACAGAGTGGTAAACGCAGTATTTTATCAACCACTGGGTGATCAGGACGATTATGTATAACTGTGATATTATATCGATTGTCTAATTTATAAACTTCGTTCGAAGCTCGTTTTATACTCGGTATGCCTTTGCTATACACTATTGCCGGATATTTCATCAATCTTTTGTCGGGTCGGTTGTAATATACTTCCGACGATTCGAGTAGTTCTTCTAATTTACTCTGTAGTTCCAGCCGTGTTCCCATGATATACACCTCCAACTGTAAGTGTTAGTCTTGGATACTCAACAATTTTCACATCTGTGACACTCCATAAAGTACCCATGAATTCAAGGTATAAGATTGATGAATAGTGGTATAAAAGATAAGGGTCAGCGAGTATACTAATCTGATTTGATAGATTAATATCATCACCAACCCTTTCTGTAGAAACTTGTCGTTTCCAGTTTGTGGTAAGTACGTCACCTTGGTATAGATGCTCTACAATAGTGTTATCGTAATATCCAGGTTCAATCTCTACATCTTTTTCTGCAAATCCAATTTTTCCACACCATTTAGACATACTAATCCCTCCATTTTGATTTATTAGGCAGCAATATCAGTTGTTGCCTGCACAAATTCTATTGCTACAGCTGCATATGGTTTAGACATAGCTCCTGAGCAACGTGTCTCAATCAGATATTTCTGTTTGTTGAAGTCAATGTCAAAGTCATCAAACATTGTCACATCTCCACCCTTGTCAGTTCCTACGTTGTAGTCCTTAAGGTTTACATACAGACCAGCAAGGAAATGAGTGTTAACCCCTTTAATTCTGGACAGCCCTTCCATAACTGGAACAGGGACGATTTTATCTACGCGAAGTCTTGTAGCAAGTTTCTCTACTGTGTCATAGATAACTCTTCCATTTTTATCCTCAAGAAGTAAGCAATCTGTAAGCATATCCTCGGATATAAACATACTCGGATTTCCAGAACCCTTGTATTCTTTTCTGGACTTGATACAAGCTTTGATAAACGCCTGGGCTTTCTCTTCAGCTGTTGTATCCTTTGTAATGGCGATCTCACATTTAACTGTATAAACATCATCGTCTGTCCAGATTGGTCTGATGTTCTGTTCATTAATCTTGTCTTCTGCAGACGTACTACGTCCGTCACCAAACAGGAAACCGCGCGCAAGTTCCTCATCCAGCATCATATGCATCTCACCTTTAAGCCAAGGGATCATATCAAAGTCTGTGATGTCCAGCATATCGTCTCTATCCATGGACTGTTTCTTGTAAACGGTTACTGGTGTAGTAACACGTTTCAGCATTTTGAATACTTCATCTTTCTTCTGATTTCCTTTGATGTATCCCTTTGCTCTAGCTTCATCTTCTGTGATATCGGCAAAGATAGATTTAACACGTGCGAATGGTGTTTTATGTACAGCGTTCATAACAACAGTTACCCAATCATTGTCTCTCTGAATGAACCCTGGTGTCTTATCAATGGTCTGTGCATCTGGGAACAGGACATCAATGTCGGTGATACCATGCTCAAGGAATGCGTCTTTAAGACTTCCTCGTCTTCTGGCTTCGCCCATAATTTCATTGAATTCGGAATGACTAAGAATTTCATGGTCCTTTTTCATTGTTTCTTTATCAAATACATTACATTTCATACAGTCTGTCTCTCCTTCTTCTGAGTGCTCTACGTCATCATTGTCTTCGTCCCTGAGTCCTTCCTCGGCAGCCATTCCAATTAACGCGTATACTACTTTTTTCTGTTTATCATTTAATGTTTCGAAAATATCGCCTATGGTTTCTTCTGATTCGCTTTCTGAATCGGCATGCTTTACTTCGTCTGTCTCTTCTTTCTCTTCTTTCTCTTCTTTCTTGTCTTTACCTTTGTCTTCTACTGTCATGCCAAGTAATGCATATACCGCGTTCTGCTGTTCTTCTGTGAGGGTATCGAAAATATCTTTAATTGTCTTATCGTTACCTTTTTTCTCATTAGCTTTCGCCACTTCTGTTTCTCCTTTCTTTTTATCGTCTGAATGTGTGAGTTCGTCACCGAATTCGATGTATTCACCGCAACGAATAATTGCCTCTTCGTCAGTACCATCGCCATGTGCTATTACCGAATCAATAACAGCACCCGGGTTTGCTCCAGCGAGGACTAAGCTGACCTCACGAATAACTCCATGAATAACATCTCCGCCAAGATGTTTGAGTTTATTAGCCCAAATAGACAGTCGATCAATGTCCTTATGCTGAACAAGTGCTTTAGCGTTCTGTCCAGCTTCAGTATCGTTGAATGAAATAAAGGCGTATACTCCGTCGTCGCGATTCTCTAATACAGCATGTCCTAGCACGGCGTTCGGATCATCATGTTCGTGATTCCAAACCACTGGTACTGTTTTACCGTCGCATTCTTCAAAGGCATTTTTACGAATAGTTCGTCCATCTGAACAGAGCATATTAGCTCTTGTTGCCCATCCGGAACAATCATATGGTTTAGCCATTTTGATTTACCTCCGTTTTCTATAGGTATAATATGTTTATAAGTTACAATGTATCGTCATCTCAAATACAAATGATAGCTTGTCAAAGTCTCACAATATGGAATTGTCTCTTAATGTTTAAAATTGAAAAGTTCATTAGATTTAATGAGATTAGATTTGATGTTGTTTACCCAAATCCGGGTAAGTTAGATAGTTTTATGTTTCCTAATGATTGTATGTATTTTTTACCAATGTCTTCTATATAACTATTGTTTGCTGTAATTTTCGTACTTGGTATTCGTATTGCTGATTCAGGTTGATTCAGATTACTATTAATAAGCTGGTCAGCCTTAGGGTCGGTTGATGGTTTCATGCCAATTAGTTGTCGAATCTCGTTGCTTGTAAGAATCTCATTACGAGTAAATTTATCTGCAATTTCCGCAATATCGTTAACTGGTACTAAACGGAACGGATCACTAAAAAACTTAATAGTTTGTCGTTGCGTTCTAGCAGTCTTTGTTAAGAATTTACGTTTCATTTCATCGACGATTGCTGATAAGATAGGCTCTATAGTACGATTATTGTAATTAAGCATCGTTTTTTCATCAGCAGTACCATTCATTACTTCTTGCGTAAGTCCAAGTTGACTGTATAAAAGATCTGTAAGATACTCAATCTGTTTCATTAGGTTATTCTCAACAGGTCGGTTCAACTGGACAATTTTTTCTGTACCGTCGATATATGCAATACCATACGGACCCTTCAACTGTTCTTCAATATCTTCCATTCGCTTTTTAGCTTCATTACGTCTTGCTGCAGAGCGAATTGTATAAGGCAATTGAATTACCATATCGAGTTTCCCAGAGCCAGTAGATTCATCAACAGCATCTAGCAATACCAATTTATGCATAAGCCGTTTCATTGTAGAGTTCTGCTCGTTGATTACTGCATATAGTGGATTCTCAACAATCGCTACGGTTTTCTTAGGAAGGACTATCTCTTCATGATGACCCGTTATTTCGTTATACAACCGTACTTTTACATGTTCCGGACTCCATTCAACTACTTTACCTGTTCTCATAGATAAAATATCGTATGAGTTTGTTTTAGTCGGATTGAATGTTGTGTCAATTGGTACTATAGCGACTGTACCTTCATCGAGCATGCTCATAACAGCGTCTTGCATGAATGCTCGTCCGGTCTGATCTATGTTTGCCTCCAAACTGAAGCAGTTATTCATAGCTGAATCAATCTCTTTTATAAACTGCCCATCTTTATCAACTTTGCAATGTTTGATATTTACAGATGATGCGTCTATTGCAATTCTATTAAATATAGATGTTACTATTGATCGTTCATTACCTCTTGATAACTGAGTCCGGTCTGGTCTATACGATGCGGTAAACCCTCTATTTAGATAAGTAGGTTCTCTATTCCTAAATACGTCCCAGCTATGCCGGAGAGTGTCAAATAATCTCATTTTGATTTTTACCTCCTACCATCTATCAAAGCCTGATTTCTCGAATCGTGTTTTCATAGCTTCTGCGTATTTCCGTCCGAGCGTCTGTTGTTGGTTAGTAAGTTTAATCGGAGTATCTTTGAAGGTATTAGCCATGTTCTTATACCACTTGTTCGCTTTGTTGATACTGTTAGCGTATCGGGCGTCTGCCGTTTTAAACTTTCTTTTCTTCTTATTGATTGTAGATTCGGATCTAAAAAAAGCCGGACGGCCTGCAACTTTTGTGTATTTGTTATAGACTTTCTCGGCTTTGGTGTATTTCTTAGAAATTTTATTATCTAATTTATTAAGTTTTTTATCAGCTTTTACCATGTGCTTTTCAAGTTTAGCTTTAGCTTTTTTTCGATTGGTGCTATTGGTAGAAGTACTGTATTGTTTGTTAGCTCTTCTAACGCCCCATTTCATACCGATAACCCCATAATGTTCGAGTTCATCTGTATCAGGAGCTCTTGTTATAATGTAGTCTTTCATGCTAGTCTCCTTATTCAAAAGCATCTTTATTTTGTTTCCATGCTATAAACGCATCCATTAATGCAGCAACGCAGTCTATCTTGTGTTCTCGTTTACGCTTGAATAATTTACGGTTGCCATTACTATCTTCGAGAGTTATACAGTTACCCATTGCAAATGTCATGATACTTTCGTCAAATATAAGCATTCTCTCTTCTGACAGTTTCTTAAGTTCTCCCAATGGTATAGATTCGGTTTTTGCTCCCTGTGGTACTTTCTCGATTCCATATGGACCGTTCTCTTGCTCGTATCTTGTTACAAATTCTTTAGCTCCATAAGGGTCGTAACCAAAGCAACGCACATCATAATCGCAATCAATAATATACTGATCCAAATCTTCGTAAACTTGTGTCATATCAAGGACAGTACCTTCCAAAACAACGAGACTGCCCTCTTTCATGAATTCCTCATATTTAGTTCGCATAGCTGCTGGTAATTTCTTTAGAGTTAAAGATGAAATATAGTTACGAGTTTTGATTCCGAATGTTCCATCAGATAACGGGAATAGGAATGTGAAACTGCAGAAGTCATCGCCTTGTGATAAGTCAGCTCCTAATGAACATGGCATTTGCCAGAAGTCTCGTCGTCTATGAGGTAAGGTTTCTTCATATGTAAAGTAATATGTATAGCCTTCCAATGGAATTCCGAATCGTTTTGCTAGAATATCGTTTCTAACAGCTGGATTCTGCTCTGCTCTTTCTACATCCTGTTGATATGTTTCGTAAGTTACTGTAAGATCTAAGTTTGGATTCGCTTTAACCCACATCTCTGGTTTAGCAACTTCATCAATGGAGTCTAGCTTGTACCACCAGATTGATACATGTGGATTACGATACTCGTTCTTAAGTATCTTTGCTAATTCCATTTTGACTGTATCGCCACTACCGTTTCGGACTGTTCCTTCTGAACTAATCGCTACGATAAGGTAATCATCGTTCTTAGAAGCTCCCTGTTCAAGGGCACCGATTACGTCTTCTCGTACATCACCAGACAGCCATTCATCAACGGTGTTAATACGGCTGTTTAGACCCTGAAGTTTGTCGATACTCATTGGTCTAATTTCAAGTAATGAACCTGTTAGGAAGTTTTCGATACCTTTCTTGGTACTTGCAAGTTTCTGCCGGTTTGCTCTCGATCCGGTGGTATTCTGCAGTGAACCCTCAGTCAAGAACTTAAAGAGCGGTCCTCTAGCTCTTGTGATTGCAGTTCGAATTGGTGATAACACTTCTTCAGACTGTTTCATCGTAGGAGCTGTGGTGATTTGATGTGTGGTTGATGTATCTACATTTAAGAAGTAACTCTGTATACAAGCTGCATACATCGATTTCGCAGCGCCTCGGGCTACTATTAGATACTGCTTGTTAATGAGTCGTTTCTTAATTGTCTTCTGTACGTATCGTCCAAGTTCAGGATCGTATACACTTCGCTCTTTGTAGTAGTACCAACCGAAAATCTCTTCTGACCAAAGTTTGAATGAATCGAGTAGATGCAGATCTTCACCGTCAGTGAGTGTCATTTCGTTCTCACAATAATGAATAAAGCCCTCGACAGCTCTGTTGTCATACCAGAACGCGGGGTTTTCTATTAAATCATCTATTCTATGCATTTCCATTTCTACTTCTTCGCAGATTGGAATTTCGCCTCTCATTACGGCGTCTCGAAACTTTCCATAATATATTGGAGTCGCTGTATTACTCAACGCCATAATTCATTCACCTACTTTTTGTTACAGTATGATTCTATCTATTTTGATTTAGTCTATATTGGTTTAGTCTATTCGCTCATCCATGTATTGCTCAATTATCTCTCTTACTTTATCTTCACTAACACCACTATTGTTATTGTTTGTATTAACCCCATTCAACTTGTCACGATTGTTCTTGAGATTAACCATGTTCTGGACTCTCTGGGAATATTTTTTGATTTCGTCATCAGTAAGAGTGTTTCGTTTCTCCCAGATCTTGTCGAGGTTGAATTCTTTTCGTGGTGGTTCCATACCCAGCTGTTTAGCTAGCTGCTTACCGATGGTTGATGTAGCAACTGCACTATATGCGCTGTCTACTTTCCTGAACATATCAGTTGCATTGTTAATGGTTGTAGATGTTTTAGACATCTTTTCATTCAGCCAATCAGCGCCTGTCTTTTGCTGTGGAATCTTACTAGCAAGTCGGGCTTCGGTATCAATACGATTAATTCGGTCATTCAATTCCGCTGTGGTTAACAGATTTCTATTATCGTAAAGCTCTTTTGGATTAGTACTATTAAGAAGTCTGTCACGCTTGGCTTCTCTGCTTTCGCCTGCTTTGGCTTCCTGATCAGCTTTTTTCATATCGTCTACTTCAGACTCTAATTTTTTAGCTTTATCAAGTTTCTTCTGAGTTCGTTCCTTGTTCTTAAGGAGTTTCTTTTCTTCTTTAAGTTTTGCAGTCTGCTTGGCAAGTTTCTTTTCGCCACGCTTATTGAGTTTTCCGTCTTTTGTGTTGTAACGTTTATCCCCGAGTTTTGTAAGGCTTCCATCTTTATTCTGGAATCTGCGAACACCCCATTTCATACCTCTAATACCATGATGACTTATAACATCTGAATCAGAAACTCTAGTTATCGCATAATCGTTCATCTCAGTCTCACCTTCTTTCTTGAAATCATTTTGATTGTAATTCTGCTTCAAAGTTCAGACGCCATTCGAGTTCTTTAATCGATTCATTAATAGCGTTCATGTGTGTCGAACTTGATGGCGGGTCAAACAGAAGACGAACTTTAAGACAGATATAACTCTTTACTGATTCAAAGTTCTCAAATCCATCTGGTAGGTATGCAGTCCAAGTTTCGCTTCCGGTGCTTAAACGAAAGCCATCAGATGGTCCTACTCCTAGTTGAGTAAGAATCATAAAGACTGAGTTGATATGAATGGTTAATATCTCATCAAATGCTGTATACTCAGGCATAAGACCAATTCCAACTTTTACGTCGTCGAGAATTTTGTTCTCCATAACTGTTTCTCCTTTCCGCCCACTTATAGTTTCCATGGGCAAGTGTCATTCTGTGTTCTTATTAGAGGTTCAGTTACAAGTAAACTCTCGTCGCTATAATGTATTGCATTGTGTGTGTTGTGGATTGTAGAGATGACGTTCTCCGGATCGAATATCATGGGGTTTCTCTGTTCGATGTCTTTAAGAGTAATCGGATTAATATGATGAATAATAATCTTTCCTGTAATTTCATAACCGTCGCAACCGAGGTCACATCCGTTATCGCGAATGATTATATCTCGTCTGAATCGTCTCCATTCACTTGAGTGATATAGGGTCTGGTTCAAATATCGTTCGTAACCAAATGTGTCTTCACCGACTTGTCCGGACAGTTTTAGATATCGATAGCGTTGGATAAATGTTGGAAGTTGGATAAGTTCTGAGTATGTTTTAATCTTCGTACTCATAGTCTTCCGCATCACCCTGTCCTCCATAAACCCGAAGCATTTTGATTGCATCTTCATAGAGCTGTTTAATCTCTTCACCAGACTGGTATGCTTTCGCTTTTGCTTCGAGCACTGTATTTTCTTTCTTCAATTTTTCTTTCTCTAATTCGGCTTTTGTTGTACCGAGTTTCAAGAAATGAGTTATAACCTGAGAGGAGGCAGTACCGTTTAAGAACGCCTCTTCTGCTGCGTCATATGCCATAGCTATCAACTGCTGCTCTCTAGCCTCTGGTGTTAATGCCGGTGGGCTTTTCCTAATTGGTTTTGTTGACTTTGTTGTAGCTTTCGCCATTGTTACTGTCACCTCTCTTTTGGTTATGTTGTAGTATGTTATTAGTTTTTGTTTGGTTTGGTACATGAATTACAACATTTAATAGAATCGATGAGGTGGTAGAGAAAAGGATTCTTATAAGAAAGGAGTAACAAAAAAGTATAAGGAGGTACGTAAATGAAATCATGGCATATTAGCAGGGTGGCAACCATTGCGTAAGTAGTCCCTTTCTATCTACTCCTCATTGATTCTATTAAATGTTGTAATAAAAATAAGACTTCTGCTCTTTCCGTTGTTGGATTGAGTAGAAGTCTTTGGTATAAACTGTGTTAATCATTATAGATATTGAAAATGATAGTTCTTATATGTACTTTGATGTCCGTGCAAGCATTCCCATATTCTAGTCTCGCTTCCGTTAATAGCCTTAGCACAGGAAGCCATTGTATTGTAAATTTCGCCAGTTTCTATAATCGTAAATGGTTTACCCTTACGTCCAGCGTTTGGATTTTTCTTTCCTAACATACTATACGATGGATTTATAAGATTATTTGCCCATGCGTGTCTGACATTTTCTAAGGATGTATTCCATTCCAAATTTTCAACTCGATTATCTAGTTTATTTCCATTTATATGATTAACTTCCGGTTTATTTAGTGGGTTATCGATAAATGCATCAGCAACAACTCGGTGCACTCTTTTACATTGACGATTACCATTGAGATATAGATGGGTATCAGGTGACCCATCTTTGTCAACACACATTGCTTTGTCCACTTTTGACTTTTTTCTCCGTATACGTCCTGTATTGGAAACTTCATAATTATAGTTATCCCGAACTTGTCGCCATTGTTCATGTATGTTATCCATATGTACCTCTATATTTCCATTAATGGGCTGTAGTATAGTTGCAAATATCAATCTCCAAATATCCCGCCGGGGAATTC
>ERZ1026772.1343-NODE-1343-length-13686-cov-7.776465_pt1 | contig 13686 bp, 10 predicted proteins | sample MGYA00380124_ERZ1026772 | MGnify/ENA primary metagenome ERZ1026772 (study PRJEB33269, sample SAMEA4719760) | human gut metagenome | biome: human-associated habitat; feature: organic feature; material: feces | place: Cameroon | collected 2013-10 ...
ATTACGCTGCGATTTAGGCATGCGACGGGGCTGACGCAATCGTATGCGTTGCCCGTCAACCAGAGCCCGGCGTGGCGGACGTGGTCGAAACTCAACTTGACGCGTTCGATGACGGGGCATTGGCTGTGCGAAATCTTCAACGAAGACGGCGTGCGGCTGGCGCATCGTGCGTTCGACGTCGTCGGGAGTGACTAGTTTTGCGGCTTTGCCGCTGCGAGTTTGTAGAATCGCCCGAGTTGGCTCAAAAAAACGCCTAAATTGCCTCAAAAAAACGACCGGTGATGTCGCAAAACTGCGCCCGATGCCGAGGGCGGCTGTAGTGCTTGGTGTGTGCCAAAATGTCGATCGCGCCCGAGGCGCGCCCGAGGGGGCCGTTTGTTGCCGTTTCGCGCTCAAAAGGTTGGTGGGCGCTGATGCGTACCGACCCAATTTTAGATGAGATGAAAAGGATGGATTTTAGTTTTTCGTTCCCTTATAATGTTTGAGCCATTTTGGCATGTTCGTAGGTGGGTGTTAGGGCATCCATCGCCGTACATGTCAGTTATGCTCCGACGTCGTTTCGCAGACGCGTCGGAATCAATCGATCAGCGGCATCGTGATGAGTCTGTAGCATGGCGCCACATGGCTCTGCGATCGCCCTGATTCAGAAAGGAGAAGATGTAATGCTTGAGAAACCAAAAACGATCGAATCTGTCAAGACAAAAAATGGGCAGGCGCTAAAATGGAGCATCGGCGAATGCGTTGTCTATCCGAGCCAAGGCGTCGGAGAGATTGTCGCGATCGAATCCAATGATTTGTTTGGCCCCGGTGCTCAAGTCTATGTGCTCGAATTGATACAGCAGCCGCGTCGGGTGACGATTGCCACCGAGAAAGCTGAAAAAGGCGCATTGCGGCAAGTCGTGTCGCCCGAAGAAGCGAATACGATTATTGCGTCCCTTAAAGAGGCTCCGCCCGCTTCGAAAGCCGTTCCGTGGACGAAGCGACAGCGGATTTTGAACGATAAATTGGCGAGCAGTTGCTTGCAAGATGTCGCCGACGTCGTTCGCGAACTCTATCATCTCAAGAGCGTCAAAGACTTGAGCTTTAGCCAGCGTCGCCTCTTCGACACGGGCATCGGGCTACTCGTTCAGGAACTGTCGATTTCGCTCAAACGACCGGCCTCCGATATCGAAGCCGAAATTCGTGCCATGTTTGCTTGATCGACACTTAAAATAACCATATATCCTTGACAAATCGCCGCCAATGCTCTATTGGCGGCGTCGCTTTGTGGCGCGGTAGGTTTTTTGCACACAAAGCTTTTTCGCTGTGATGCGTTTCCCCCACGGCTCTCGCTTGGGAATAAACGCATTAGGACATGCCGATGCGTGCCGTCTTGAGTCTTTGGCACAAGTCGATGTAGCGGTGAGCGCCGCAAAAGGGTTTGAACTCGCACATTTTTTTGTGCAACTGTACGGAAAAGGAACAGACAATGAGTCGTTACACAGGACCACGCGTCAAAATTCTTCGTCGCTTCGGCATGGTACTTCCCGGCCTCACGACGAAAACGATCCCCGAAAAAAAATCTTATGCTCCCGGTGAACATGGCCCCACGCACCGCCATAAAGCTAGCGAATACCGCGAGCACCTCGACGAAAAACAGAAAGTTCGTTTGAACTATGGCTTGAGCGAACGCCAATTCGTCAACTACATGAAGGCCGCTATCGGTAGCAAAATCGATACGGGTTTGCGTTTGGTCCAACTCCTCGAAGGTCGTCTCGACAACGTCGTTTTCCGTGCCGGTTATGCCCGCACGATTCCCGCCGCTCGCCAGCTCGTCAACCACGGCCATATCCTCGTCAACGGCCGCAAAGTCGACATCCCCAGCTTCCAAGTCCGCCCCGAAGATGTCATCTCGTTGCGCGAACGTAGCAAGAAAATCGATGCCATCGTCACGTCGTTGGCCAATCCTTCGCTCCAAATCCCCAGCTACCTCGAAGTCGATGCCGAAAAACAAACGGCTAAGATGACCGGACTCCCCGCGCGCGAAGATATGCCCATCACCGACCTCAAAGACAACCTCATCATCGAGTTCTATAGCCGCAAAGTTTAATACTTTAGCTTTGTCGCAAAAAGCGCATGCCGTAGCGGTCATGCGCTTTTTTTTTGCCATTTTCTTCTGACTAGATACCGATCTTTGCATCTTATTCATGCCTAGATGCCGATCTTTGCATCCTATTCACGGAGCTTCCATGCCATCGATCAAACCCGGCATTCCAAAGGGAACGCGCGATTTTTTACCTCAACAAATGAAACAACGACTGGGCGTGATGAAAGTCATCCGCGAAGTCTACGAAAAACACGGCTTCTTGCCGATCGAAACCCCAGCCATCGAAAACATCGAAACGCTCATGGGCAAATACGGCGAAGAAGGCGACCAACTCTTGTTCAAAATCCTCATGCGCGGCGCAAAAGCTGCCTCGGGGCAATGCGATTTGGGCTTGCGATACGACCTCACCGTGCCGCTGTCGCGATTCGTCGCCATGCACCAAAACGAAATCGGGCGCATCTTTAAACGATATCAAATGCAACCCGTCTATCGCGCCGACCGCCCCGGACACGGGCGCTTCCGCGAGTTCTATCAGTGCGATATCGATATGATCGGCGCACCTGCTCCCATCCCCGAAATCGAACTCCTACACGCCGTCAGCGACGTCTTCAAAACGCTAAACTTCGACAAACTCGCCATTCACATCAACGATCGACGCATTTTGCGAGCCATGATCGCCGTCGCGGGGATCGACGAAGCCCTCGAAACGACGGCCATTACCGCCATCGATAAACTCGACAAAATTGGAAACGATGGCGTTCTCAAAGAACTCGCTCAACGCGGCATCGCACCCGAAAGTGCACAAAAGCTCTTGAGTCTTCTCGAAGTCAAAGAAGATAATGCGGCAACGCTTGCCAATATGGAATCGATCTTTGCAAATCACGAAGATGCAATGAATGCCATTCGTGAACTTCGCATCATCGTCGAAGCATCTTCGGCGTTCGACGACGGCGTCAAAGTCCGCGTCAGCCCAGAACTCGCACGCGGTCTCAACTACTACACCGGCGCCATCTTCGAAATCCAAGCCGAAGGACTCAATTCGAGCATCGCCGGCGGCGGTCGCTACGATCACCTCATCGGCATGTTTAGCGGCCGCGATATCCCCGCCGTCGGGATTAGCCTCGGATTCGAACGCATTTGCGTCATCATGCAAGAGCGCGGCATGTTCCAAGATGTCGAAAGCTCGGTCGACGTCGTCGTCGCACCCGCTTGCACAGCCGCACTCAATGCCGCCTTCGAATTCTCTTCGATCGCCCGAAACCTAGGCTTCTCCGCAGAAGTCTACCCAGGATTCGATAAACTCGCCAAACAGTTCAAATACGCCAATGAACGAAAAGCGACTTTCGTCGCCGTCTTCGGCGAAGACGAACTCGCGCAAAATGTCGTCACCATCAAAAATATGACGACTGGCGATCAAAAGACGATGAAAATCGACGAAGTCGAGTCGTTCATGAAGCGCGATTCATAACCGCGCAGGCATCTATAAACCCCTTCCCCACGCCAATTATCCACATCAGCCACAGGCAGATGTCCATTCCCCCTCGCCATTCATAAAAAAACTAGGGGGTGAGGTCAAACAACTGGGCAGAAGTCATAAAAATGAAAATACTGCTTTTTATCTCTAAAAATCGCGAGATTTCGTAGTAGAATGTAAAAAGGTTTTCGTCGATAATCTCTGGACCATTGGCGAAATAGTCGTGGTTCACGAAAGGACATATTTGGGATGCTGGCAATGTTTGGAAAATGGATGGAACGAGTGAAACGCAACGGTAAAAACTCCGCAGACGCCGGATTACTCGGTCAATACCTCGATGCCGTATGCGCCAAATACGTCGATCGCTATAAAGAGATGATCGGGCTCGACGAAAAGCGCCCCGGCACATACGATTCGGCGCTCGACGTCGATGCACTCGACGTTCTGGCACAACTCGTCATGGCCGAAATGGGCATTCCCAACGCCGACCTCGCCGCCGCTCGCGCCTACTTGTCGATTCTCATCGAAAACGAACATCTCCCACTACAAAATCAGCTCAACGCCGACGAACTCGGCGCCCTGCGCGACCTCTTGTTCAGCTATTTCGGCGGCAGCGACGCCGTCAACGACCGCGGCGCCGAAGTCCTCGAACTCATCGAGCACAAATTTACGAGCGGATGCTTCTCGCAGGCAAAAATACTGCTCCAAATCTTCGAAACAAACCACGAAACGCGACAAAACAACGAGCGCAACCTCTACTACGAAGAGATGATCATGCGCATCGACGGCGTCCGTTCTGCCAACGTCAGCGGCATTTCGAAAGAACTCGTCGATGCCGCATGCGCCGACGATGCCCCCGACGAAGCCATCCTCGCCGCGTTCGACGCGTGCGCCTCGAACGCCAACATCCATTTCGACCTCTTCTTGCGCGACCTCAACGAAGAAGCACGCTGGAAAGACGCCATCGCACCGCTGTCGCAAAACGTCCAAAACTACATCCTCGAATACGTTCCCGTCGTGCGGTGGCGCCAACTCGGCACGCTCAAAGAGCCCCTCATCAACCAAATCAACCGCCACATGGTCTTCGAATCGCTGCGCCGATACGTCCAGCAAAAGCTGCGCATGTGCTACTTCATCCTACTGGCAAGCGGCATCACGGGCTATGAATGGTTCATCTACGCCTTCACGAACTGGAGCCGCGACATCTTCAACGTCGACGTGCGAGAAATCTTCCCCGTCTTGCACCGCCTAGCCCTCGTCGACGGCATGTGCCTACAAGAAGTCCTCGACGTCACGCTCGAACGCTACTACGGGCCCGCCATGAACGACATCGTCCTCGACGCCTACGAGCTCGACAAAGCCTTCCGCGAATCCGTCCGATTCATCCTCCAAACCGACATGTCGATGTTCCCCATGGGGTACTACAATTTTGGCGACTTCCTACTCGACCGCATCCTCCCATTCCCATACGAAGACCCATACTTCGCCTGTCGCCTCCATTTGCTCATGTAATTATGTTCAAAAAACTCTCTCTCATCGCCATCTTCATCGTCGCACTCTTCTCGACATCGGGCTGCCGACTCATCTTCGAACCCGACGTCGACGCCGTCACCCGCCTCTTCGCCAGCATGCCCACCGGCGAAAACCGCGTCGTGCGCGAACTCTGCGACGGCGAAGAAGTCTGCCGACAACTCAACTCCCTCTACGGTCTCGTCAAATCCGAGTGGTACAACGCGCAAAAGGGATTCTACAACATCAAACGCGTCGAAATCGCCGAAGATACCGGCTACTCATACGTCTACGTCGACATCAAACTGCGCGACTCCGCCTCGGGCCGCGAAAACTTCCTCCCACTCGTCTTCGAAATGGAACGCATCAAACTCCGCTGGCACATCTACTCCGTCGACGGACTCCCCGAATTCCTCCGACGCGCCGAACGCGAACGCGGCATCCTATAATCGCACGCCTTAAACGAGCGAACGCTTCGCAGCCATACTCGGCGATTGACGATTTTTTTTCTTTTTCTTTTTTTGAGTAGGGTGGGGGAAGCCTCCCCCTACGTCTGGCACGCGCACCGCCGCCGCCCGACGGCGCGGTACCAGCCTACCCCCTCTACGTACCCCCAAACGATTCGATACTCAAAGCCTCTACTCCTCCGCCCCCTTGCGCAGGGGGCAATCCACACGCGGCATCAACTGGAGCTAATCATGACAGAACTTCCCGTTATCCTCATCGCCGATGACGACCCCGATCTACGAAGACTCGTCAGAATGTATCTCGAATCGTCGGAATATACCCTTATCGAAGCAAATTCCGGCACCGATGCTCTCGAAAAAATACTCATCGAATGCCCCGACCTCGTCATTCTCGACGTCATGATGCCTGGCATGACCGGGTGGGAAATCTTGCGCTACATGCGCACAAAATCCGGTTACGCCGATATCGCCGTGCTCATGCTCACCGGCATTGGCGCCGCGCTCAACGAAATGAGCTCCCCCATGTATGGCGCCGACGATTACCTCGATAAGCCTTTCCAAGAAGCCGAACTGCTCACGAAAGTCAGACGACTACTCTCGAGTCAACGCGACAACAAAAAAGGATAACCATGTCTGTCGAAGATTTCGAAGCTCGAATCGAATACGTCTTTGAAAATAAGTCTTTGATCATGGCGGCATTGACGCATCGTTCCTATGCTTTTGAACACGCCAATGCCATGCAAAACAATCAGCGCCTCGAATTCCTCGGCGATGCCATCCTCGATTTCATCATCGCCGACGACTTGTGCCTACGCTATCCAAAAGAACGCGAAGGCGAGCTCTCGCGGCTTCGTAGTCGCCTCGTCTGCGAAGGGGCACTCGCCATCTTGGCGCGAAAACTCGGCTTCGATAAAGAAATTCGAATGGGAAAAGGCGAAGTGTCGTCGTCGGGCATGATGCGAGATGGAACTCTGGCCGACGCCTACGAAGCCGTCATCGGCGCCATCTATCGAGACGGCGGCATAGAACCCGCACGCCGATTCATCCTCACTCATCACAAAGAATTCCTCGACGATCCCGATGGCCAATGGCTCGCCAGCGACGATAAAACGCGACTACAACTCCTCGCTCAGGCCAATCACAAAACCGTCGTCTACGAGACGATCCGACAAGATGGCCCTAGCCATGCCCCGATGTTCGAAGTCGCCGTCTCGATCGATTCCAAACGCATTGCCTCTGGCGCCGGACGTTCGAAAAAAGAAGCTCAACAAGCCGCCGCCGCCGCCGCACTCAAACGCCTCGATCCCAATACGGGCGATGTCTGCATCTAGTATCGCAATAACATCGATTCAATTCGATTCTGTATCGCATCCACAACTACATCGCTTCGCTGCATATTATTTAATTGCACAGATGTTGATTTGTATAAAATTCAAAACAACAAAATATATCCGTCATATTCCATCGATTGCATCGATAATTGCCAAATAATCCGAGCCATTCGCGGTGGAATTGAGGCGCGTTTTTGTTGACGATAATCGCTAAATATCATAAAATTACGTAGTTTTTGGTGTGAAGTCGGCACTATAGCCGGCGCGCATCATCGCCGACAATCGGCGATGCCTATGTCGTTTGATGCACAGCGAACAAATGGTGAGTGCCCGCAATGGCGCTCGATGCGAAGATAAATGCGTGGTGGAGTTGACGTATCTTGCAAGCCGTCTGTCCTAAATGTCGATGCCAGTTACCTCAGATAGGTTACCGTTGTGAAAATGACGGATGGTATGGCGTCGACATTTCCGAGCTCGATTATCCCGATACGGTCGTCGGTCGACCGCTAGCCGGCGCGTTCTATGCGCTGCGCCGCATCGGTCAGGGCGGCATGGGAACCGTCTACGAAGGGCGACAAATCCAGTTCAATCGCGTCGTCGCCATCAAAGTTCTATCGACGGCACACCTCAGCGACGAACAAGTCTTCGCCCGATTCGAACGCGAAGCCCGAAGTATCGCTCGCGTCAATCATCCAAACGTCGTCAAACTCATCGATTCCGGATTCGAAGCCGGCAACTCGATCGCCTATATCGTCATGGAATACGTCAAAGGCATCGAGCTGTCGAATATCCCCGCCAGCGAAATTTCGGGCCAATTCATCGCACATATCGCCTACCAGGTGCTCAATGCCCTAGCCGAAGCCCATGCGATGAACGTCATCCATCGCGATCTCAAGCCCGATAACATCATGATTACGAACGAGAACGGCGACCCGCATTTCGTCAAAGTCCTCGATTTCGGGCTAGCCGCCCTCACCGATCGCGCCAAAATCACCATGTCAGGGCAAGCCCTGGGCACACCTTGGTATATGTCGCCCGAACAAGCCACTGCCTCGGCCGTCTCATTTTCTTCCGATATCTATTCGCTCGGTTGCATTTTATACGAGCTCGCCACGTCGAAACCGCCTTTCCCCGGCAATCGACCGTTCAACGTCATGATGCAACACGTCAACGCACAAGTCCCACCCATGATCACGCGCCCCGAGGCCGAAATCAGCGCAGGCATGGTCGGATTCATCTTGCGCTGCCTCGAAAAACAACCACAAAATCGATACCAAACGGCCGACGAAGCCCTCAGCGCTCTCTATATGTTGCCCGAATGGATGGTCGATGGGCAATCGACGCCGAGCCAGTCGCTACTCCAAAGCATGCGACAACTCTCGCAACTCTCCGATATCCGTTCCGATATCTCGAGTAGCATCACGGGCATTCTCCGATCGGGCGAAATGCGATCCGTCGGGAGCCGGCCTTCGGGCGCGATTTCTTCTAATTCGGGCGAAATCATCGTTCGATCCGACGAAATATCAGTCCGCTCGGGCGAAGTCGTTTCACGCTCGGGCGAAATATCGGTCCGATCGGGCGAAATCATTTCACGCCCCGGCGATCCGGCCGTCCGTTCGGGGCGATCGTTCTCCCTCAATATCCAAGGATTAACCGAAAGCGGTTCTCACCCCCGTCAATCCCGACAATTTCACTCCGAATCGATCGTCCAATCCCTCATCTCATCGTCGCCCGAAAACCCCAGAGTCAACTCCCAAGAGCTTGCCTACATATCCGACCCCGACGGACGCCTCGCTTCGATGGAATCTTTCGTCGGAGAAAAGTTTAAGCTCATCGTCGCCATCGCCGTCGTCATCATCGCCGCCCTCATCGTCGCGATTATATACCTCGCCACGCGCGGTGCGTAGTGCAACTATCCTTTATTTTTCATCCCAAAGCGGGTAGAGTGCCCCCCGCTTTGCTCGCGCCCTGTTTTGTGCAGTCGCGCAAGCCTGGGCGCCGATCTACCTGCTGTTATCTGATTCTTTACGCAACGAGGAACAATGTCTAAGAAACAGGCTCAATTCAAAAAAGTCGATACTTGGATCGATATCGTCAAAAACGAACACGAAGTGCTCGATTTCTGGAAATCCGCCGACATATTTAACAAATTGCGATCCCGCAATAAGGGCGGCAAAAAGTGGTCGTTTCTCGACGGTCCCATGACCGCCAACAATCCCATGGGCGTTCACCACGCCTGGGGGCGGACGCTCAAAGACGCCTTCCAACGATACCACGCCATGAACGGCGAAGAACTGCGATACCAAAACGGGTTCGACTGCCAAGGGCTATGGGTCGAAGTCGAAGTCGAAAAAGAACACGGATTCACATCGAAACAACAAATCCGCGAATACGGCATCGATAAATTCGTACAAGATTGTAAAGATCGCGTCAATAAATGCGCCAAACGCATCACCGATCAATCGATCCGACTTGGATATTGGATGGATTGGGATAATTCCTATTTCACCATGTCGGAAGAAAACAATTATACGATTTGGTCGTTCCTCAAAAAATGTTTTGAAAAAGGTTTGATCTATCGCGGACACGATGTCATGCCTTGGTCGGGGCGTAGCGGTTCGGCTTATTCACAAATGGAAGTCATCGAAGGCCGTAAATATATCGCTTCGCTCTCGCTCTTTGTCAAATACCCGCTCATCGACCCAGGACACGAAGGCGAAAACCTCGTCGTTTGGACGACGACGCCATGGACTCTGAGCTCCAATATCGCCGCCGCCGTTAATACAGAACTCGATTATATTAAAATCCGTTCTAATCAAGATGGCGAAATATATATATTCGCCGCCGATAACTTGAAATTTCAACGCCTCGAAAAACAATATAAAGAAAATTGGATCGAAGGCGTTCCAAAACTCAAAACACTCGATCAAATCTTCAAAGAACGCGGCGGATACGAAGTCGTGGGCACGGTCAAAGGTGCCGACCTCGTCGGCCTACGCTATCGCGGCCCATTCGACGACCTCGAAGCACAATCGATCCCCGGTGGCTACCCATTCACCGACGAAAAAATCGCCATGAGCGCCATCGATGCGCACAAAGTCATCGACGGCGGCCGCGACGACCGCGGCGCCGCCACCGTCACCATCGGCGAAGGCACGGGCATCGTCCACATCGCCCCGGGCTGCGGCGACGTCGACCACGTCCTCGGCGTCAAACTCGGCCTACCACAACTCGCACCGCTCGACGAAGCCGCTTGCTTCCTCCCCAAATTCGGTTTCCTCACGGGCATGAATGCGACAAAAGACGAAACGCGACAAGCCGTCGTCGCCGAGCTCAAGAAAAAGAACATCCTCATCGCACAAGAACTCTATCCACACGTCTACCCACACTGCTGGCGCACCGGCGAAGAACTCGTCTTCCGCATGGTCGACGAGTGGTATATCAATATGAATTGGCGCGACAAAATTATCGCAGTCGCCAAAGATATCGAATGGATCCCCGCCTTCGGCAAAGATCGCGAAGTCGAATGGCTCACCAATATGCGCGATTGGATGATCTCCAAAAAACGATTCTGGGGTTTGGCCCTCCCGATATGGGTCTGCGACGAATGCAAAAAGTTCGACGTCATCGGCGGGCGCGATGAACTCAAAGCTCGCGCCATCGAAGGATGGGACGAATTCGAAGGACATACGCCCCATAAACCTTGGATCGACAAAGTCGTCCTAAAATGCCCACACTGCGGCGCAAAAATGCACCGAATCGAAGACGTCGGAAACCCATGGCTCGACGCCGGCATCGTCCCCTATAGCACCGTCAAATACAACGAAGACCGCGACTATTGGAAACAATGGATGCCCGCCGACCTCGTCCTCGAATGCTTCCCAGGCCAGTTCCGCAACTGGTTCTATAGCTTGCTCGCCATGAGCACGATGATGGAAGACATGAAACCGTTCAAAACGCTCCTTGGCCATGCCCTCGTGCGCGACGAAAACGGCCAACAAATGCATAAATCGACGGGCAATGCGATATGGTTCGACGATGCCGCAGAACAAGCAGGCGCCGACACCATGCGATGGCTCTACGCGCGACAAGACCCAGAAATCAACCTCAATTTCGGCTACGGTCCATTGCGCGAAGTCCGCGGCGGCTTCATCAACACGCTCTGGAACACCTACGCCTTCTTCGCCAACTACGCTCGCCTCGAAAACTGGGTCTACCCCGACGCCCCAACCCCCTTCGACGATCGCACGCTCTTCGACCAATGGATCCTCACCGAGCTCCAACTTCTCATCAAAAAATGCCGACACGGATTCGAACACACCGACATCCGATCCGCCGCACTCGCCATCGAAGCATTCGTCGAAAACCTCTCCAATTGGTACGTCCGACACAACCGAAAGCGATTCTGGAAAATCGAAGAAAACGACGAAATCAAAGCACGTGCCGCATTCGAAACGCTCTTTGAATGCCTCCTCACCGTCGCAAAACTCGTCGCCCCCATCCTCCCATTCCTCGCCGAATCGATGTACCAAAACCTCGCCAACGGCGCCCTCGAAAACCCACAAGAATCCGTCCATCTCGAAATGTACCCCACCGCCGACGAATCCAAAATCGACATGGAACTACGCGACGAAATGGCAGCCGTCGAGGCATTCACAAAACTCGCACTCAGCGCGCGCGAAGCACAAAAGCTCAAAATTCGCCAGCCGCTCTCGAAGATGATCTTGGGCCCCGCCGACGACATCGGACTCAAAGCCGCTCGCCGCTTCCAAAACATCCTCAAAGAAGATCTCAACGTCAAAACCGTCGAAATCCTCGCACCCGGCACGCCCAGCCCACTCGATTACGAAATCAAGCTCAACTTCCGCGCCGCCGGCCCAAAATTCGGCAAACAAATCAAAGAAGTCTCGGCCGCCCTCACCGCAAATCACGACCTCGTCATCGCCAAAGCACGCGCCGGCCTCCCCGTCGAACTCACCATCTCGACAGGCACCGTCTCGGTCGCCCCCGACGAGCTCATCATGCAAGCTCTCCCCAACCCCGACCTCGCCATCGCCGAAGAAGCCGGCTACTGGACCGCTTTCGACACGCACATCACCGAAGATCTACGCATCGAAGCTTTCATGCGCGACGCCATGCGAAAATTCCAACTCACGCGAAAAGAAATCGGCCTCGAAATCGAAGATCGCATCCGCATGACATATCAAACAAATTCTCCCACACTACTCAAAATGTTTGAAACATGGGGCGATCACATGAAACAAGGTCTGCTCTGCCTCGAACTCATACAAAGCACAACGCCATTGCAAAATGCATTCGCCATCGAAGGCGAAGATATGACTTTTGATATTGTGAAAGTATGACAATGGGGGCTGGCTATCGGCTTTGCCGATACGCCCGCCCATCGCCCTATTGGCTAAAGCCAATACGGGCTCTTGCTACGCTATTGCCCCCAAGGGGGCAATACGCTCCGCTGTCGCCCTATTTCGCCCGTTGGGCTCAATACGGGCGAGCGAATTTTTGACTTTACATAACCGCCCCACATCCAATGATAAAGTCGTGGGGGATACCACGTCGAGTTTGTTAGGTAGTCTAGTTTTTGGAGAAAAACAGGAAGGTTTGGAATGGGTAAGAACGTAGATTGTTCTAAAATGATTGGGTATGAATTTGAACAATTCAATGCAATAGAAAAGTGGAAATTAGAGGAACCAAGTGTATTGACGAAGGCATTTGGTACTGTAGCAAAACCAGTTGCATGGATGGTGCAAAAAATAATACCTCAAGGAGCCATTGAAAGTGTATTAAAGGGTCTGAATGCATTAGCATCGAAATTCTCAGATAGAGAAGATATAATTCGTGATGGTGGTATCGAAAGAATACGCGATCTTCGTGATAGACGTAAAAAATCTTTGGAAGAGTGCGACAGACTTGCCGACAACGTTCATAATTGGGCAGTAGGAGCGGCCTCTGTTGAAGGAGGTGTTACTGGTGCTGTTGGAATCGTAGGTATAGCAATAGATACGCCAGCAATACTCACCATGGGGCTTAGAGTTATTTACAAAATTGGTTTGTGTTATGGCTATGAATTTAATGATGAAGCTGATAAACAATTTGTTTTAGGAATACTGTCTGTAGCAAGTGCAAATACAATGGCAGAAAAGACCACATCTCTTGTTCTTTTGAAACAAATGAGTGTGTTAGTTGCCAAAACGGCATGGAAGAATATGGCAGAAAAAGGTGTCATCGGTAGTGCCGTTATTACAATTAGAAATCTAGCAAAACAAATTGGAATCAACATCACTAAAAGAAAAGCAATGCAGGCGATACCTGTTGTTGGCGCCGGAGTCGGTGCTGCTATGAATGCAAAATATATAAACGATATTGCATGGGCTGCACGTAGAACGTTTCAAGAACGTTGGTTGCGTGATAATGATTTGCTCAATGATGTTGATTGTGGCGAAGACTAGAATAGCGAAAACACTGAAAACACAGAATACGCTGAGAGCTAATCCCCCAAGGGTAAAAGCCCCATTATTAAACCCGCTAAAGAGAATCTAGCGGGTTTTAATTCGTTTGATGATTACTCCGTGGAATTCTTTATCAGTGTACTACATGCAAGTACAAATCAACGACACTAGTGCCATGCCGCTTTCGCATATCACTACCGCCCGCAACGCGGGCGTCAATTCCCCCACGCCAAATAGCTAACGCCCGCTCTGCGGGCGTTCATTCCCCCTCGCCATTTATGGAGAGGGGGTGGCCGACTAAACTGTCCCCTTAAAATTGGACACGGAAGCTAGTGGGCATCCCTGTCCAATG
>ERZ1026772.1345-NODE-1345-length-13674-cov-6.398781_pt1 | contig 13674 bp, 13 predicted proteins | sample MGYA00380124_ERZ1026772 | MGnify/ENA primary metagenome ERZ1026772 (study PRJEB33269, sample SAMEA4719760) | human gut metagenome | biome: human-associated habitat; feature: organic feature; material: feces | place: Cameroon | collected 2013-10 ...
CGGATTTCCTTTCGATGGCAAATGGCATCGATCACGATAATCGTCACACTTTCGTGCGCAATACTATTTGAGTTTAAAGACGGTTTCGACAGTTCCGAATCGAATGAGATCGCCGTCTTTGAGGAATTTGCGCTGAATCTTTTCGTTATTGATGTAGAGCCCGTTTGACGACCCGAAATCGCGGATTTCGTAGCGTTTACCTTCGTCGGTCTTAATGGCGGCGTGTTTGCGCGATACGGATTTATCGGCGAGGAAGATGTCGTTTTCTGGGTAGGAACCGATAGTCGTCATATCTTTTTTGATGAAGAAAGTCGTATCGGCCATGGGACCTTTGGTGATTTGGACTTTGCCGCGATCGGGCATTTGGTAATAGGGGCAATCGGGCAAACCGCCCGAGAGGCAGAATTCGCCTTTGAACCCGAAAAGTTGTTGCGGAATCGGTTTGCCACACGTCGAGCAGACGACTTCTTGCGGACCTTCATCGACGAATTCTTCGTCGTCTTGGTTGCGTCGACGAATGATGATAAAGGCGATGACGCCGATACCAGCCAATAGCAAACAAGCGAGCGTAACCCAGAGCCACGTGCGGTTTTTCTTGAGGTTAGGCCAAGTGATTTTGACGGCGCTCTTATCGCCGTCGCCCGTATTCGTCTTGACGACGAGCTGGAAGTTGTATTTGCCTGCCTCGAGATAGTTATCGCCCGTCATCTTAAGCGTGACATCGTAGATATATTGCTTGAAAATATAGTCGTAGACATCGCGTTGAAGCGCTTGCTGGAACATAGAGAGGTTCTCGGCACGGAAGAAGGCGCCACCGGCGTTCGTCGCTATGCGCTTGATGATGTCGACGTTGTTCATCGCAGCCGCGCCATCGGGGCTATAACCGACGATAATCGGCTTGATATCGTACTTTTTGAGGGCCTCGACGAAGCTCCCAACATAGCGCATGGCCTGCTCGCGGTCGCCGACGACGGCGCCTTCGGCGTCGCTGATGATGACGACGTATTTTTGCGATACGTTTTGCAGATTCGACAAGACGTTGACGGCGACGTGGAACGACGTAAAGAGGTTTGGCTCCAAAACGTCTGTCGTCTGAAGCTCGCCTATGGCGCGACTCAACGAACCCTCACTCGCTCGCGACCACCCCAGCGGCGTCGCATTCGAATCGTAGGGAATCGCATTGACCATATCGATCTCGCGATTCATATTTTGGACGAGCGTCGTCAAGGTCGAACGAATGGCAAAACTCTCTTCGAGGTAGTTCTTGGCAATCGGGAAGACGAATACGACGCCAACGCCCCTGTCGCCCGTTGTAAAATCGCGAACTTCGGCGCGAACGACTTCGGGCGTCTTGCCATCGATATGAACCGAACAATTGCTGGCGTTGATTCCCGTAATCGCCATGTTATTCTCGCCCTGGCGATAATCGAAATAAACCGAAACGCGCGCCTCTTCCGCTGGCGTGTTTTCTTGGGGCGTCTCGACGTCGATAATCGTCAGATTATTCGCCATAGCCCACGACGGAATGAATAACAATGCAAATAAAATTAGGAGTTTTCCCAGCATCATGGGAGCTTTCTGCATTTTCGCCCTCCAAAACTCAATCTGTGAAGATGCCTGCGACGTGCACAGCAAAAAATATCACAAATTGGGAATAAATAGCACACACGCGCCCACGTCTCAATCTTTTAGGACATGCGATAGAACGCGTTGGCGTCGTTTTTTTGCCCCCCCCATGGCTCAATTCTCGGGCAATGTCGGCAAACTCTCGTCGGCTAGGGGCGCGGAATCGCCCAAAGGCACAGAATCGCCGATGCCCTTGGGCTTGGCAATCTTGGCGACGTAGATCGATAATCCATAGAGCAAACACATCGGAATCCCTAGGGCGCATTGCGTAATGACATCGGGCGGCGTCAGAATCGCTGCAACGATAAAGATGAGAATGACGGCTACGCGCCAATGGCGCTTAAGCGTCGAATCGTCGATAACCCCAAGCCGTGACAAAAAGTAGCTAAATATGGGCATTTCGAAGACGAGACCAAACGCCAGCATCAGGCGAATGACGAGATCGTAATACGACGACATCGATATTTGGGCAACGGCATTGAAGTCTTCAGTCATCCCTGCGGCGATGAGCGCTTGCATACCGAGCGGCAAGATAAACGAATAACAAAAGACTATCCCAACGATAAAAACAATCGTCGAAGATAATACAAGCGGCACGATGGCTCGCCGTTCATGACGATAAAGGGCCGGCGCGATAAATCGCCAAATCTGGAAAAATGTCCACGGCAACGTCGCAACGATGCCCATCAAAACGCTCAGCTTCAAGTAGACGAAAAACGGCTCGACGGGACTAATGAAAATGAGCTGGCGCGATGACTCGGGCAATGCCCCATAAATCGGCTTCGCCAAAAACTCATAGAGCATGGGCGCGACCGAAAAACACGCTATCGAAAAGACGAGTACGCCAACGACGATCTTGAATACGCGCGATCGCAATTCGGCAAAATGCGCCAAAAATGGCATTTCGAGCTGTTCTTCGGTCTGTTTTGCGAGTTCTTCCGACATAGACATTTCCCCTTCCATAGTGCTCGGGGGCTGGGGTGTGAGGTCAGGCAACGATCAACCCCTCAGGGCTAACGCCACAAAAACTGCACGCGATACATCGCTCTATCGTGCTTGGGCTCGGGGAGTCCAACGGCAAACATACATTCTCCGCTCCCCCGAACCTCGGGTTGCAATAAAGTGACTTTTTCGCAACGCACATTCTCTGACTCCGATGCCGTCAATGCTCGGGGCAGGGCGAGCGAAGTCTTCGCATAGCGCACGAATGGATTTGAATTAAATTCGATATTTGAAATATTTACCGCAGGAAGTTCAACCCTCTTGCGATAAACCTTTCTCGATTCCGATTCGGGCAAAAAAGCTGGCTTTGCCAATCTGACACATCGCTCGCGGTTTTCGGGCAACAAATCGCCATACGATGGCTGCCAATCGCGGCGTTGATGGATATGGGCGAGCGATTTCGTAAAAAACGAATTCTCTTCACCTCCACTCGGCGCCGTTTGTAAATCATCGCACCCAAGGCGATCGCCGACAGCCCCTGTTTGCATTCCCGATTTGTCGTCCTTTTGCACTGCAGAGCCTGCGATATCGACGCCGTCGAACGCCATCTTTGCGACGCCCGCGACGCCATCTTTGACCTGGTGATTGATCGACAAAACTTGGTCTTTCGCACTTCGAATGTCGTTTTGCAACTTCGACAAATCTCGCACTGCCGCCCGCGTATCTTCGTCTTCAATGACGGCTTGCCCGAGTGTCGTGGCGGCGCTACGCGCCTTTGCGCTCCATTTTCCGAGCATTCGCGCGACGCGCGGCATGTGTTCGGGGCCTAAGATGAGCGCCGCAAGCAAGACGATAAACAGGATTTCTGGCAGACCTAACCCAAACATAAGGCTCACTTCGACGGCGCATCATATCGCGGCGACGCACCGCCTATGGCTATCATCGACTATTCGTAACGCAATCCCTCGACCGGCGACATTTGCGTCGCCCACCACGACGGATACAGCGTCGCCAAAAAACTAATAAATAGCGTCGCTATTCCAACCCCCGCAAACACATGCGCTTCGATCTTCACGGGCAACGTGCTGATGAGATACACCGTCGAATCGAGCTCAAAATCATAGAGCGACAAGAGCTCACACACGCCTAGCCCCCCCAAAAGCCCCAATACCGTGCCAACTCCACCGATAAACATCCCCTGATAGATAAACATCCGCATGATCATCCCATCGCTCGCGCCGAGCGATTTCATAATCGAAATATCGCGTTGCTTGTCGAGAACCATCATGATGAGCGTGCCCACGATATTAAAACTCGCCACGATCACGATGAAGAGCATGATGACCGAAAGCGTGACTTTCTGAAGATGCAAACTCGTAAACAAATTGTGATTGAGATCTTGCCAATCGATGACTTTATAACGGTCGAGCCCAGGATTATCGTTGAGAACGGGCGTGAGCGCGTCGCGCAATTTCCCCGTCTCGTTGATATTTTTCACGCGAACTTCGACACCCGTCACGACGTCGTCGAGGTTGAAAAACTCCTGCAAAGCCTTGTAATCGCACAAAAGCAGGCGATTGTCGTAGTCATAGAACCCCGAATCGTAGAGCGCAATAATCCTAAACCGCTTTTGCGTCGGATCCATCTGGCTCGGCCCATATCGATGCTCTCCGACGATCCCTCGACGCGGCGATATCACTCGCACCTCGTCGCCAATATCGGCCTTGAGCTTCTGCGCCAAAACGCGCCCTATGATGACGGGCGGCACTTCGCCATCGCGCGACGGTACGTAATGCAAATCGTCCAAGATTTCAGCCCGCCGGGCATCGTCCTCGGCGATGATATACTTCGCCAAATCGCTCACGCCCATCATCGTCTCGGGCTCGACGCCCTTGATCAAAATACCCGACACCTTCGACCCAATCGCTATCATCATCTCGTGAAAGATAAACGGCGCCGTCTCGATGACATCCGACGAATGCGATTCGATCTTTTCTTGTACCTCGCGATATTCGCGAAAATCGTCCTGCTTATACGTCATCACCAAAACGTGACTATTGACGCCCAAGACTTTGTCGCGAAATTCGTCTTCGAAACCACCCGCCACCGATACGACCGATACGAGCGCCATCACGCCAAGACAAACACCACATATCGATATGATCGAAATAATCGATAAACTGATACGCGAGCGATTCAACAAATATCGAAGACCCGCAAAATATTCAAACATAGGCTGGAAAATTCTATCCCAAATTAATTCTCTATTCGTTCCCCCTCCGATTCGACGCACATCACGCCAACGGCGACTGCGCCGACTTGCCCGTTTAACCCGATCAAGCGCAATTGGCAACGTGTAATGCGTTTTTCATTCCTTCGATTCTTGAAATTACACCCATGCATCGCTATAAGCCCGCCCAGCTCGTACGTATGTATCTCTGCCTCTGGTTTGAGCCTTACTCACCAGTTTTGTGTGCTCGTAGCGACGCGTACGCCCGAGTTTTCTTCTAGCAATTCTATGCACAATAGCGCCCTCCAGCGCCTTTTGCGCCACTTTTCGCATCAATCGCGAACGACTATTCTCTGACGCATGTAAAATCTCCCCTTTCATGCGCCATTTGAACCACGGAGATCTCAAATGGATTCATTCAAAAAAATAGCGCTTGGTTCCGCTCTCTCGCTTGCTACACTCCCCGCCTTCGGCAACTATACCCTAGCCCAAGACAATTCGATGAAACAAGGCGAGACAAAGATTACCGTCGAAAGCGAAAACCAAATCATCGCCGACACAGCAACCGCCGAAGCCCTCAAAACAAAGATGTCGCGCGACACCGGATGGTACCCAAAACTCCGCATCGGCGGATCCGCTTCGATCAACTACAATAAAGACGTCGACGGTGTCACCGACGGCACCGCCTTCACTTTCGGACTCTACATCAAAGGCGCCCTCGATTACGTCTACAAATGGTTCGAATGGCAAAACAAACTCGAAGTCGAACACCAACAAACAAAACTCCCAACCATCGACGACTTCATCAAAACAACCGATAAATTCGATTTCCAAACGCTCGGACTCTTCCGCATTCCACAAGCCGAATGGGTAGGTCCTTTCGTCCGATTCCGCCTCCAAACCTCACTCTTCCCTGGCTACTACGTCACCGATAAAGACATCCAAGTCCGCTACTACCAATCCAACACGAAAATCGACGCCAAATCCGACGACAAATTCACTCGCCCATCGCGCGAAGTCGCCGCCCAAGAATCCGTCAAACTCTCCAACGCTTTCGAGCCTCTCCTCATCTCCGAAGCCGCCGGCGTCTTCTTCAACCCCTACGAAGACGAAATGCTCAGCGTCAACGTCAAACTCGGCGCCGCCGGACAACACCTCTTCGCCTCCGGCGGTTACGTCTCCTTCGACGACGACGATGGCGACGCTTTCTACGACGTCCGCGAACTCGTCGACACCCATTCCGTCGGTGTCGAAGGCGAAGTCGAACTCAAAGGCATTTTCGTCGGCTACGTCAACTGGTCGCTCATCGGCAGCATCTACTACCCATGCGCCGTCAACGACGACCACGGACTCAGCTCCGCCGACCTCATCCACTCCGACATTACCGCCAAAATCAGCGTCAAACTCGCTCAATGGGCAAGCCTCGACTACGCACTCATCGCCAAACGCGCGCCTTTCGTCACCACCGACTGGCAAATCACTAACACACTCCTCTTCACACTCGGCTTCGACGTCTTCAAATAAGACCACGCTTTTTTGTCTTTTTGTCACGTGGCTATTGCGCCAATCGCGCAATACGCCACGCATCGCCCTATTTCGCTGCGCTCAATACGGGCTTTTGGCGCCCTATTGCCAAAGGCAATACGGGCTTTTGGGGCGCCCTATTTCGCTACGCTCAATACGGGCTTTTAGCGCCCTATTGCCAAAGGCAATACGGGCTTTTGGGGCGCCCTATTTCGCTGCGCTCAATACGGGCTCCTAACGAGCTCCGAAGCCCTATCACCACTGGTGACTCAAAAACGATTAAAAACTAATAGACAGACGTCAAATACATCTGCTAAAATAGATGTAGTTTTTTACACATAGATCGTTATCTATCGACAATTGTACATTGCCACCGGCAATTGCACATACAGTACCCCATTCCCCAACACTCACCAATCCCCTTCGATGATTCCATCACAGGTATCAATCAATGCAAGGAGACGACGATGGAAGCGCAACAACGACGGACGGCTCAACAATTACGCAACGCCTACGACGCCGAAATGAAAAACATCCTCACCAATAAACGCGTCTTAGCCAACATCCTCATCGGATGCACCGATGAATTCGCCAACTGCAACGTCGAAGATGTCATCGCCATGAGCTTCAACGACAATCCTGCCTATGGCGACACAACGCTCGAAGAAAACGCTTCAAACGCAGAACTCGCCGCTAAAGTCATCGGCAGCGAGCATGCCACTTTCACCGAAGGAAAAGTCGTATACGATACGCGATTCGAAGTTCGCGTCCCACATACAGACGAACCCATCGAACTCATCGTCAACGTAGAAGGACAACGCAACGCGAATTTGCCCTACGACCTTACGCGGCGGGGCATCTACTACGCGGCCCGACTCGTGACATCGCAAAAAGGTACCGTTTTCAAACACGACGATTACGACGATCTCAAGAAAGTCTATTCGATCTGGATTTGTACAAATCCGTCGCCAGACGCTCGAGGAACGAGTCAGCGCTTTTCCATTTGCAAAGAAGACATCATCGGCGAATACGAAGTCGACTCTAAACAATACGATCTCATGTCTGTCGTCCTCATTAGAGTTGGAGATTCGACCGATCCTAACTATAATAACGCACTGATGCGGATGCTCTCTTTGCTCTTTCGATCTGAAGTTCCAATCGAGCAATCGCATCGCATACTCAGCAAAGAATACGGATTTCGACAATCTTTTTTATCGAAGGAGGCGCGCATGAAAAGCTGGGCTCTCGACATTGAAAACGAAGGTTACGATCGTGGGTTAAAACAAGGTAGAACTCAGGGAAATGCTGAAGGTTACGATCGTGGGCTAAAACAAGGTAGAACTGAAGGTAGAGCTGAAGGAAAAACTGAAGGAAAAACTGAAGGTTTGTGCGATGTCATCAAGCGCATGATGGATGCGATGGGAAAGACTCTCGAAGACACGATGGCGCTTTTACGACTCACCGACGACGAAAAACATTCCGTACGCGCGTGTTTCTCGTCGTAGCTCGCCCACAATCGCTCCACATGTAAGGAGGCACGCATGAAAAGCTGGGCTCTCGACATTGAAAACGAAGGTTACGATCGCGGGCTAAAACAAGGTAGAACTGAAGGTAGAGCTGAAGGAAAAACTGAAGGTAGAGCTGAAGGAAAAACTGAAGGTTTGTGCGATGTCATCAAGCGCATGATGGATGCGATGGGAAAGACTCTCGAAGACACGATGGCGCTTTTACGACTCACCGACGACGAAAAACATTCCGTACGCGCGTGTTTCTCGTCGTAGCTCGCCCACAATCGCTCCACATCTATTTTGATGTCATCGCATAACGCGTATGACTATCATCGCCCTCGGCAAAATGAATTCGAACATGGCGATAATGCGTCGTATGCCCTTGTAAGCAAATGGCAAAGTCGTCGTCGATATCTGAAAACACGCCCGAGGCGACGACTTTTTGCGTCATGGAATCGACGAGTGTGATGTGTTGTCCAAGTCCGACGAGTCGATCGCGGTATTCGTCGAGCAGTTTTTTAGGCGACGACAACAGTTCGCCATTGACCGCAACGAGATGGCGCATGACGTCGTTCGCGACTTGGTGATGAATGCGCGATTGCGCATTGATATCGAATGCATGCTGAAAACACGCCGCAGCCCCGATATCACTCAACATCGTAATCTTTGGCACATGGCACAAGTTGACACCAATCCCAAATAAAAGCGCTCCATCGCCCGATAAATACGACGACAGCGCACCACCAATCTTGCGAAGCGGATTCAGCGTCACGATGTCGTTGGGCCATTTGAATCGAAAATCGCCCTCTATGCTACGCACGACGGCGAGCGACGGGATGATTTGAAACAGCGGCGATATACACGCCCCATCGATCGGTATGCGAGCGCATAGATGGAGATTGCCTTTGCCCGCTAGCCATGGACGATTGTATTGACCGTGAAATCCATCGCCGTTGAGTGCTAACGCAAAAATGGGATCGGATACGCGGCACGATGCCAAACGCTCGTATTGAGACGACAACGAATAACTCTCGATGATGAGTCGATAAGGGGCATCGGGCGATTCGAATAAATGCGGGATCCCTGCCCGATCCTGAAACTCAAAATTCGGAAAATACGAATCTATTTTGCATTTTTCGCAACTGAAATCTGAACCAAGACAACTCTCAGCACCATTATCGTGCATGTCTGAATTTGATGCACAGCACAAAACGGCGTTTTGAGCGCCGATCGCCAGATTGATGATTGCTTTCGAAGCTGCGAGTATTTTCATCGTCTTACTTGCCTTTGTGGAAATCGTGCCTATCGTCCGCCCCTCGAATAGGTTACGCCCATATCCCCGTGGGCGATATTTTTATTGAGAGGTCGATTTATGGCACAAGAAAAATTTGAATTCCGTTCAGAAACGAAAGAACTCCTTCAGATGATGGCGAAAAGCCTTTATTCGAGCAAAGACGTCTTTTTGCGCGAACTCATCTCGAATGCCTCAGACGCACTCGATAGACGCCGTTTTGAGTCGCTGACCGACGCGTCGATATTGCCCGCCGACGAGACACTCGAAATTCGCGTCTCGACCGATAAAGTCGCAAAGACCTTGACGATCGAAGACAATGGCGATGGTATGACGCGCGACGATATGATTGCCAATTTGGGCACGATCGCCCACTCTGGAACGAAAGCTTTCGTCGAAAAATTAAAAGAAGCCGAAAACGCCGAGCAAGCCACGTCCCTTATCGGACAATTTGGCGTCGGATTCTATTCGGCGTTTATCGTCTCCGACGACGTCACTGTGACGAGTAAACGCGTCGGACAAGATAAAGCGTATACGTTCCATTCAACAGGCGATGGCGACTATACTATAGATGACGCAGAAAAGTCGAGCTATGGGACAAAAATCGTTCTAAAACTTCGTCCCGAAGACCTCGAAGACCATTTGTCAGACTTCACCGACGAATACGTCATCAAAGAAACGATTAAAAAATATAGCGATTTCGTCCAATATCCGATCATGGTCGAATGCGAACACCAACACCACCGCACGGGCGTCGAAGAAGCCGAAGGTCACGACGAATCGACGTGCAACGACCCAACGCACATGGTCAAAGAACGCGTCTGGGAACAAGCCAACTCGATGAAAGCCATTTGGCTCAAAAATCCGAGCGAAGTGACCGATGAAGAATACAACGATTTTTATAAAAACTTGACATATGACTGGTCGGAACCGCTTTTCCGACTCAATCTCAAGGCCGAGGGCACGGTCGAATACCGTGGCTTGCTCTTTATCCCCTCAAGAGCCCCCTACGATATGAACTATCGCGACGCAAAATACGGCTTGCGGCTACATGCTCAACACGTCCTCATCATGGAAAAATGCGCCGAATTGTTGCCCGATTACTTGCGCTTCGTCAAAGGCGTCATCGATTCATCCGACTTGAACCTCAACATATCGCGTGAAATCTTACAAAAAGACCGTAGCATATCGACGATCCGAAAGCACATCGTCAAAAAAGTCCTCGATTTGCTCGAGAACGCCAGCGAAAACGATCCCGAAAAATATGCCAAATTCTGGGAACAATACGCGCGCTACATCAAAGAAGGCGCCGCGAGCGACTACGAAAATAAAGACAAATTGCTCAAGCTCATGCGGTTCGTCTCGACGTTTACGGTCGACGAAGATGCAAAAGACGAAAACAAAGGCAAAGAAAGCGTGAAAACGTCGTTTGCCCAATACGTTTCGCGGATGCCGAGCGATCAAAAAGATATCTACGCCATCACGGGCGAATCACTCGAAGTCATCAAAAATAGCCCACATCTCGAAGCATTCAAACAAAAAGGCTACGAAGTACTCTATCTGACCGATCCATACGACGAAATCTTGTTTAGCCAAATTACGGAATTCGACGGCAAAAAAATCGTCTTCATCGGTCGTGGCGAAGTCGAATTGGGGAGCGAAGAAGAAAAGAAGGCAAATCGCGAAAAACTCGATGCCCAAAAGAAAGATTTTGGCGGATTGCTCGAAAAAATCCAATGTGCCCTCGGCGGTTCGGTCGAATCGGTTCGTCTTTCATCGCGTTTGACCTCATCGCCCGCCTGCCTCGTCGGGCAAGATGGCGATATGAGCCCGCAATTGCATCGTCTACTCTCGAAGATGGGCAATGCCGGCATGCCCGAATCGAAACGAATCCTCGAAATCAATCCAAATCACCCACTCCTCGAAAAAATGCAGTCGCGATTCGCCGCAAACGCCGACGATGCCGTCATCCCGAAATTCGCCCAACTCCTCTACGATCAATCGCTACTCTCCGAGGGATCGCCTCTACCCGACCCCGTCGAATATACAAAACTCGTCACGGAGCTCATGGTCGAATCGCTCTAAACACACAAAATGCGCTGGCGTATGCGCGATAGCCATAGCCAGCGCCAAAAGCCCGTATTGCCCAACGGGCAATAGGGCGAAAAAAAGCCCGTATTGCCCAACGGGCAATAGGGCGAAAAAAGCCCGTATTGCCCAACGGGCAATAGGGCGATTAAAAACGCTTTTTGTTAGTTTGATGCGTATTCAAGGCGGCTAGGCCGATGGCAAGGGGGCGTACTAAGGTACGTTCCCGCCGCCAGCGTGGCGACGCCAACGCAGAAGACGCGCAAAATGGCAAAAAGCAAAAGCCCGTATTGAGCCCCGTAGGGCAAAATAGGGCGAAAACAATAAAAAAAGCGCAACCCCAATGTTGCGCCGTCAAAGTTGAGCCCGCGTCGTGGGCTATTTGCAGTTGTACTGCCCGTCGGGGCACTTAAATCGCACGTGGAAGTGGTTTTTGTGGCCGGGCCAATGGCGCAAGAGGGCGCTCGACGAATTCGAGTGGCGCGGGATGGAGAAAAAGTATTCGCGTTGCTCGGGCGTCAATTTGGGCGCAGCATATTGGTAGAGTAGCTTTTGGACGGCGTTATCGACGTAGATGACTTGGACCGAGCCCGTGCGAGCGAGTTGTTCGACGAGGAACCACGTCTTTTCGACATCGAGGTTAGAACGCGAGGCGCGAGTGAAGCGTTGTTTGGCGCTTTGTGCAGTGGCGGCGGTGTGAGCGAAGCCGAAATCGACGTCGCGCCCAGATTGGTGCGATTTATGGGGCTTGAGCTTGCCACCGTTTTGCTTCGACAAATCGCCGACGTTAATCGCGGGTGCCGTGGGGAACGCTTGGGCGTAGTTGGCAAAGACGGTGACGAGAGCGCGAATCGTCGTGTCGTTGCCCCATGAGTTGGGACGATGGTCGCGCAAAAAGAAGCCGGCGCCTTCGGGCATCGGACGCGAGTGATACATGCGGCCTTTATTCGCTCGCCCGCGCGAAATGGGGGCTGGCGTCGACGACGAACGACTGTTGACGACGACTTTATCGCCTTTGTTCAGAATCGAATTTTCATCGAGATTTGGATTGAGCGATAGAAGATTCTTCAGACGAATTCCCCAATGCGATGCCAAACTTCGAACTGAAGCGCCATCATTCGCCACCGTGTATTCAGTTACATCGTCGAGTGGGAGCAATGCCAAGCACTTCATAAACCCGCAAGCGGGCGACGTTTGCCCTGCGACGGGCTTGTCGGTCGACGGCGCCTCGTCGATATCCATATTATCGATACCGATTTTGTCATCGTTTCGATGCGTCGCTTGGCGCGTGGCAGCGGTTTGGGTGCTGTGCGGTTGTCCCGTTTCGGATCGCGTGCCATCGTGGGTCGACGAAAACGGCAACTGTGCGGCATCGAGCGAAATGGGCTTCGCTTCGATGCCAAAGGGGACAAAACAAAGCAATAATGCGGCGATGAAAAGCCCTAGGCGATGCATTCTTCGATTCTGCATGTGCACACTCAATTCTCCTTGCAAAAGCCCCCCGATTTTTATCGGCGCGCAAGTTGCACGAAATTGGCGCGTTGTGCAAGAAAGAATTTATCGACGTTGTGCAAATCGCGTCTACTTTGTCGCATTGTGTATCGAAAGTCGCTGTTTTTAGCGCTCTTTTTAGCGCTCTTTTCAACACTCGCCGTTTCGATAAACTGACATTTTTGTCGCATTTGCGTTTTGAGATGTTGCACAAAGCGCGAAATTGTGCCATATGGAGCGCGGTTGGTCAAAAATCCAACCTTTTGACGTAATTTGGACGCGGGGCGTGCGCAAAACGTGGCGCACGGCTTACGGGGGATTGACGGAGATAGAATGGAAACACCAGGTTTATTGCTCAAGCGCGAACGCGAGGCTCGCGGTTTGACGATCGCAGAACTCGCGCGAATTACGCGTATTTCGGAGACGGCGCTTGAGAATATCGAAAAAAATGCTTTTGACGAATTCCCTGCGCAAGTCTTTGTTCGCGGTTTTTTGAGAAATTATGCGCGACAACTTTCGATTCCTGCCGAAGAAATCATGGAATCTTACGATGCGTGGATGCGTCAGTCGAATGCCCAAGTGGCGACGCCGTCTGTCGTCGAAGTCGCCCAAATTGCACCGGCAAACTACGACGAAGAAGTCGCTTCTCAAGCGACGCAACGCGTTCCCGAACACTCGATGCGCTTTGCCTATGTCGCCATCCTCTTCATCGCCATCGCTAGCGTTGGCTTGAGTTTGTTGTTCATGGGCACGGGCGAAGCCGAAGAAGGCGATGTCGATTTCATGATTCAGCCCAATGCAACTGCTGAATCGCCCTTCCTCATCTCGAATGGATCGCAAGGCTGGGTCGTCGAATAATTTTCTTCCTAGTGGCGTTTTCGCTTGACTTTTGCAAAAAAAGCGAATATTAGCGCCACCGTTTTTGGGGCTGTAGCTCAGTTGGGAGAGCGCTAGAATCGCACTCTAGAGGTCAT
>ERZ1026772.1350-NODE-1350-length-13629-cov-6.042876_pt1 | contig 13629 bp, 15 predicted proteins | sample MGYA00380124_ERZ1026772 | MGnify/ENA primary metagenome ERZ1026772 (study PRJEB33269, sample SAMEA4719760) | human gut metagenome | biome: human-associated habitat; feature: organic feature; material: feces | place: Cameroon | collected 2013-10 ...
ATATTTTATTATATGAAACAAATTTTGTCAAGCGTTTCGAAACATTTTCAAAATATTTTTATGAATTATTTTTTGTAATCATTTTCAAAATATTTTCCAGATTTTTCAAATTTATTTAGCTTTATTTATCCCTGAATGACATCGAAACCAAATTTGTTCTTTGCCGCATCCTGAATCAGGGTCGCCACCTGCTCTACGGTATAGCTTCCGGTATTAATACACAGATCGCTGTCCAAGGTTGCATTCTGGTAACCAGGAATGTATCTCTTATGATAGCTCTCTCTTGCCTTGTCTACTGCAGAAATCGTTTTAACTGCTTCCTTCTCGGTCATGCCAAGCCGTTCCACACAGTTCTTCAGACGTACCTCATAGGGAGCATAAAGGTACACCTTAAGTAGATTCTTCTCATTGCGGAGACAGTAACCACCACAACGGCCCACGATAATGCAGGATTCCTTCTTGGCAAAATCCTGAATAATGCTCTGCTGCACCTTGAAAAGCTCGTCCTTCACTGCCGGAACACCGAGTCCTAACGGGTACATCCGGTAAGAGAATTTGGAGCTGATACCCTCCTCTTCATCACTGATCTGACGAATGGAAGCATTCATACGCTTTGCCGTTTCATCTACAATATCTCTGTCCAGGAATTCAATGTGAAGCTGTTCTGCCAGTTCCTGTGCAATTGATCTTCCCATAGAAGCAAACTGTCGGGAAATGGTAATTGCATATTTTTCCATTTTTGTCCTCCTGCTTTGCCCTTAAAGCACCTTGTTTAAGAAGCTGATGGTTCTGGGCTCCTTCGGATTTAAAATCACTTCCTGTGGAGTTCCTTCTTCTACAATATAGCCGCCGTCCATAAAGATGACGCGGTCAGCAACCTCTCTTGCAAATCCAATCTCATGTGTTACGATCACCATGGTCATACCATCTGCGGCAAGCTGCTTCATAACAGCCAATACCTCACCAACCATTTCCGGATCCAGCGCAGAGGTCGGTTCATCAAACAGCATGATATCCGGTTTCATGCAGAGCGCTCTTGCGATGGCAACACGCTGCTTCTGTCCACCGGAAAGCTGGGACGGATAGGAATCTGCCTTTTCCAGAAGATCGACTCTCTTAAGCATTTCTTCTGCACGCTGTTTTGCTTCCTTCTTATCCGCTTTCTTTAGTTCCAGCGGAGCAAGCATCAGATTGTCCAGAACATTCATATTATTAAACAGATTGAAGTGCTGGAATACCATTCCGATGTTCTCACGCACCTTATTCATGTTTACTTTCTTTGCTGTAATATCAATATCATCTACAATAATCGTTCCTGCCGTTGCGTCCTCAAGACGGTTCAGACAGCGGAGAAAGGTCGATTTACCGGAACCGGAGGGTCCAAGAATAACCACTACCTCTCCTTCTGTAATTTCTGTAGAGATATCCTTCAGCACTTCAAGATCTCCGAAGCATTTCCGGAGCTTATCCACTTTAATTTTGATTTTCTTATCTGTTGATTCCACGGTTCATCCTCCTCTCTACGAGCTTAGCCAAATAGGAAAGAATCGTAATCACGATCAGATACATGATACCGACAATTGTCCATGTTTCAAATGCCTTGAATGTATTTGCCTGTACCTGCTTGGCTGCCAGAACGAGTTCCGGGAAACCGATAACAGACAGAATGGAAGTATCCTTAACCGTGATGATGAACTGGTTAATAATACTTGGAATCATGGTACGGATTGCCTGTGGAAGAATGATCTTTCTCATCGTCTTCCAGTACGGAAGTCCGAGTGATCTGCCGGCTTCCATCTGGCCGATATCCACAGACTGGATACCGGCACGGATGATTTCAGCCATATAAGCACCACAGTTTAAAGCGAGACAAATGGTTCCTGCCTGCAGAGCCGATAAGGTAAATCCTCCTCCAAATCCCAAAATCGTATTAATGAGATAAGGAATACCGAAGTATATGAAAAACGCAAGTACAATCATCGGAACACCACGTATTACAAATACGAAGATATTCGAGATAATATTGCACGCTTTATTTTTCAATACGCTGAGCAGACCAAAGATCATACCCAGTATACATGCAAAAACCAGACCTAAGAATGCCAACAGCAGGGTTCGCCCCATTGCTGTAAGAAGCATATTTCCGTAGACAGTAATAATTTTAACCATATTGCCTCACCCTTTTATTATTCGCCTAAATACTTAGCGATGATTTCGTCATAAGTGCCGTTAGCCTTGATATTAGCAAGACCCTTGTTGAACATATCAATTAATTCCTGATTGTCTGCATTGAAGATTGCAAAGCCATATGCTGCAGGATCATTTCCTGTACCGTCAACGATTTCCATTCCGATACCGGTATCCTTAATGTTGCTTGCCATGATCGGTGTATCATCGAAGCATGCTGCAACCTGGCCACCTACAACTGCCTGATACATGGTCGGTGAATCTTCAAAATAAGTAACTGTGAAGCCATACTGATCTGCAAGGCTTTCTGCATAGGTTGCACTCATGGAAGCGGTCTTAACTGCAACAGACTTACCATTCAGATCTTCAAAGCCTTTAATGTCAGATCCGGTTGCAACAGCCATACTCTGGTTTGCATCATAATATCCATCGGAGAAGATCCATCCGGATTCTTTACGTCCGTCAGTAATGGAAGCGCCGGCGATCATACCATCAGCCTGACCTGCCTGACATGCTGCGATGGAAGCATCCCATCCAAGAACCTGTACTTCATACTGGAATCCCTGATCCTTAGCAACTGCATCAAGAATATCCATGTCAATACCTACGAAATCTCCGTTGTCATCTGTGTACTCGAAAGGCTTGAAAGCTGTATCAGTTGCTACAACCCATACCTTATCAGAAGCTGCTGCATCTGCAGTCTCTTCTGTTGCTTCCGCAGTAGTGTCTTCTGTCTCTGCTGCGTCTGCTGTTTCTGTTTCAGCTGTTTCAGCTGCTTCTGTTGTGGTGTCTTCTGTTGTGGTGGTGCTGTTAGAGCTTCCACATGCAGCAAGACCCATTACCATGGCTGCCGCCATAATAAGTGCAAGTGTTTTTTTCTTCATAATATTGTCCTCCTTTTTATGAATTGTGAAGCTTGCGTCTTCACAAAATCTATCCTAAACGGCGCTATGCCGTAACAGGATCATCTTAACAGGCATCCACGAATGCCTGAACGAGCTTTAAGCATTCCGGATCCTTCTCAAAAGCAAATTCCGGATGCCACTGTACACCTACGATGAATTTCTTATCCGGGATACAGATCGCTTCTATGAGTCCGTCCTCGGAATAAGCCATTGCTTCCGCACCGGGCGCCAGCTCCTTCACTGCCTGATGGTGATAACTGTTCACGCTATGCTCTCCTGCTCCGATCATCCCGGCAAGAAGACTTCCTTCCTTCACGGTTATCTTGTGGACTCCCCGGTCGTAAGGCGGTGTCATATGATGCTCTGTCTCTGACGGATGCTGGGTATCGAGATCCTGATATAAGGTTCCTCCAAGACTCGCATTCATAAACTGAATACCACGGCAGATGCCAAATACCGGAAAATCCTTCTCTACTGCGCGTTTCAACAGATATGCTTCCATAACATCACGGGTATGACAGCACTGACCGCATTCGGGAACAGCTTCTTCTCCATACACAGCAGGATCCACGTCATGTCCACCTGTCAGAAGCAGACCGTCACACATGCCTAAGCACTGTTCCAGCTCCTCTGTATCTTCCGTAAGGGGAAGCATGACCGGTAATGCACCACAGCGTTCAATCACCTTCATGTATCCGGGAAGCATCCAGTAGCTTTCCTTTTCTTCATCATATAACGGTATCAGACCAATTACCTTTTTCATTCTGTATCATCTCCTGTGTCAGAGGCTACTGGCTGATGTTCACCCAAAAGCCTGCTACCTTCCTTTGGGGAATATCCCTGCGGAGCTTTTTGCTTTACAGAAAATACCGACGGAATTTTCTGTAAACAAAGAAAAAGGGGGCTGCAAACTGTAGACCCCTTCGTCTGTTAAAAGATTATCACATTATGTTATTGATTTCAAGAGTTTTTTGTAACTATTCAGAGCCATGTAAATTATGGCAGTATGTCCGCGAATGCTTGCATTCGTAAGGATATTTGACATGATTTATATGGCGAAGTAACTCCATTCCCTAATATCGCACATAGGGGCCTCCACCGCAGCACAGGCCACCGCCACCGCAGCAAAGATTGCAAAGCAGATTGGCAATACACAGCTTCAGACAGAGATTTCCATTCCCTGCAACCGGACTGCCATAGGTGTATTGACGCTGCTGGTACCAGCTTCCTCCATTTTCAAACCGGTTCACCAGATTCCGGTATTCACTGTTATTCGGCTCCAGCGCCGATGCGCGTTTGGCATGCTCCAATGCCGATACCTGATTACCGAGCCCCGCATGTGCGAGTGCACTATAATAATACCACCGGGCATTGCGGCTGCCTTCCTCCATATTATCCAGAACCGTCCGGGCTTCCCTGTAATAACCGCTTCTTAAATAGTTTCCTGCTGCACGCAGGTAATTATCCTCTTCGTAGCCGGTATTGCTTCCGGTATAGGAACCCTGTCCAAAGCCACCGAATCCTCCGAATCCACCAAAACCGCCAAAGAAATCTTCAAAATCTCCATAATAACCGCGGTTTCCGTAGCCGCCCTGCTGTCCACCGCCATAGCTTCCGGAGCCGGAGCCATAACTGCCCTGTGATCCCCCATAGCCATAACTGCTGCCTCCACCGGTGCGTTCCTTCATAATCTGCTGGTACGCCTGCTGGATCTCCTTAAACATTTCCTCTGCCTGATCCTTATTCGGATTATTGATATTTGCATCCGGATGATACTTCCGGCTCAATGTTTTATATGCTTTTTTAATTTCTTCTTCAGTGGCGTTCCTGGATACGCCAAGAACCGTATACGGATCACGCATACTTCCCTCCATCTCCGCGCCGGCTCATCAGCCGTAACTATTCCGGCAGCTGTTCCGCTGCCTCACAGTTATCTGTTTTGATATAACAATTTCACCATGCCATTCATAAGCTGTCCTTAGCAGGCAGGCTCCAACGGTCATCCTGCACAATCATTTCTGCATGGCTGAACTGTTACATTTTGATTGATTCGCGCGCTTCTGATTTACTGCCTCGTAACGATACCAGACTCCTGAATAAATAATATTCCTCAAAATCTCCACATTGTCAAGGATCGGAAGCTTTTCAAATTCTCTCGAACATTCCGCCATCATCATGGTAAGAATCGTCCGTACCTCCTCTTCAAAGTCCGGATCGTCACACTTTGTCGTAAAAGGATTGTATCTTCCCTTCCCACGGTCTTCGTACACATCTTCATATGCATCCAGAAGATAAATAAACTTGCCAAGATAAAATCCCATGTTTCTCAGGGATTCCTCCCATTCATCCGCCTTCGGTGCAAGAACTTCACTCATAATTCTTCCAAAAATCCCCGCCATCCGGTCAATATCAGCAGACTGCTTATTTTCTTCCCTCGACAACTCCCGCAGCAGATTCTCAATCCGCCTTGCCTTCTCCGGATATTTGTTATAAGCCCTATGATATCCCCTTTTAAGCAGTTTTGCATAGGTAAATCCGGTTAATTTCTTTTCATCTGCCCAGTCATCCATACATTTATAATAAGAAAGCAGAACATTCATATCTGCTCCATACTCTGTATAAACGGTCTGTCTCGTCTGATGCTTCTCAAACGGGTGTGCCACACAGTTCACAACATCCTCACTAACCTCCGGCTCGTAAAGACTGCTTAACAGCATGACAGCAAAGGTCATATCGTAAGTCAATGTCAGCTGTCCTGTAAATCCGTACTGCTTCTTAAGCATCTGGCACAGACCGCAATAATAGGAATGATAAATATCAAACTCTTTAAATTTCATATCACCCTTATTAATAATCACATATCCAAACACGACTTCACCACCTGTCTGTCCATTCTTTCCAATCTGCTGTCAAAGCCAGCACATCAGCTCTTCTTGATAAACTTCGTTCCGCATTTGGGACATCGGATTTCAATCCTGCCCTTGCCTCTCGGAACCCGGATCTTCTGTCTGCAGGTCGGACACCTGTATATATGATGTGTCTTCAACTGCTTAAAATGATTCTTCGTCCTTGCAAAAAAGTTCTTTACTTTATATTCCTGCTTTAAATAAAAATTATTCTCCTGCTGCCTCTTATAATAGTTTCTGGACAGAAGCCGGAAATACATATAAACAATCAGTACAATTGCAATGATATAGGTAAACGGCACTCTGAAAAAGGATAAGAGAATAAAAACAAATGTCAGAACCGACAAAAATCTGGTAAAAGCGTCTGCGCCTCCCGCTCCGTATCTTCCCTGCATAAACCGGTAAATCCGTTCCCGGAATTTCATAATTCTTCGCCTCCTAAGCTGGATTCCTTACTGAATCTTTCTCCCATGTTACAGATTTTTATACTAAAAATCAATGAATTGCATCTAAACGTTTCTTAAAATTTTATAAACAAAATGTCCTGTTTCCTCATCGGAAACAGGACGTCATTCGTCTTCTTATCATTCTCATCTGCAGGCAGCAGAATTCTGCCATCAGTCTTCGGATTCATCATCCTGCTCTGCTGCCACTGCGGAAACCACAGAAGAAACCACTGCAATGATAACTGCAAAAATAATGATTAATAAACCGCCACCTAATAATAAAAATTCCATCTGTCAGCCTCCTTATAAACTACTTTTTATAGTGTACACGATACCGGAGGTTTTTTCAAGACGGTATTGCATGGTATTTCAAAAGTATTTTGAAAGTATTCCAAAAGGGTCCCTTACAGGATTTTATTTACTGCAGATACCAGTGCATCTATAGAACTCTGGATAATATCGTCCTTGATGCCGACGCCCCAGTACATCTTATCCGCATGCTGGATGCCTACGAAAGCGGCTGCCTTGGATGAGGATCCCATGGAAATTGCATGCTCTTCGTATACGGAAAGCACATAAGCAATACCAAACCTCTGCTTCAATGCTTTGCTGACTGCATCCAGACGTCCATTACCGGAGGCCTTGACGGTTTCTGTTCCATCCGCAGTCTTAATGGTAACCGCAGCTTCAATGTCACCCGGTTTTTGTACGAAATGACATTCCGTGATATCGAACCTGTCACGTACCGTAACATAATGGGACTCAAAGATTCCGAAGATATCAGCCGGCGTCAGCTCACTGTGCTTCTCATCGGAAATACCCTTAATAAGATAACCAACCTCTTCTCTCATATCCTGTGGCAGGGCAATACCAAAGTTCTGCTTTAAGATAAATGCAACGCCACCCTTACCGGACTGGCTGTTGATACGGATGACATCGGATTCGTATTCACGTCCGAGATCCTTCGGATCAACCGGCAGATACGGAACAGTCCACTTGTCTCCACTCTTTCCTTCCTCCCACCATGCCATTCCTTTGGAAATCGCATCCTGATGGGATCCGGAGAAGGCGGTGAATACCAGATCGCCGGCATAAGGAGTACGTTCATGCACATGCATACCGGTTAAACGCTCATAGGTTTTACGGATCTTCATGATATCGCTGAAATCCAGTCCGGATTCCACACCGTGAATGGTCATATTCATTGCAACCGTTACGATATCCACATTACCGGTTCTTTCACCGTTTCCAAACAGAGTTCCTTCCACACGGTCTGCACCTGCCAGAACGCCAAACTCGGCATCGGAGATACCGCAGCCTCTGTCATTGTGAGGATGAACGCTCAGTACCACGCCATCACGATATTTGAGGTTCTTATGCATATATTCCACCTGTGTTGCAAACACATGCGGCATCGCATTCTGTACCGTTGTCGGAAGATTTACAATCACCTTGTGTTCCGGAGTCGGCTGCCATACATCCAGAACGGCATTACATACCTCCAGGGCATATTCCATTTCCGTTCCATGGAAGCTCTCAGGGCTGTATTCAAAGGAGAAGCTTCCATCGGTATGATCTGCAATATCCTTCAACAGCTTCGCACCATCTATGGCAATCTGCTTTACTTCTTCTTTGGATTTCTTAAACACCTGCTCCCGCTGTGCCAGGGATGTGGAATTGTAAAGATGTACAATCGCATGCGGAGCTCCCTTTACTGCCTCAAAGGTCTTCTTGATGATGTGCTCTCTGGCCTGTGTCAATACCTGAATGGTAACATCATCCGGAATCATATTCTTCTCAATTAAAGCACGGACGAACTGGTACTCGGTGTCAGAAGCGGCAGGAAAGCCCACTTCAATTTCCTTAAATCCGATCTTTACCAGCATAGTGAAAAATTCCAGTTTCTCTTCAAGGCTCATCGGCTCAATCAATGCCTGATTCCCGTCACGCAGATCCACGCTGCACCAGATCGGCGCCTTTTCAATCGTGTCCTTCTTCACCCAGTCATAGGTCGGGGTTGGCGGTAAAAAGTACGTTTTTCCATATTTCTTTGCTGCATCCATGATTTGTTCTCCTCTTTTCTTATTTCGATTTATTTGTTTTGTTTTCTCCCTGTTGCAGACCCGCAGTTGCTTAATTCTTACTTGCAGCAGACTCGCAAATTCGTGCTTCGCACTCCACGCCCTGCTACGCATGGCATTTGCCCGTTGATGTGTGCAGGAAAAACAAATGTCTGTTACACAGCCGCTTGTTTTTCCTTTGCACACATCAAAAAGTCCCTATGAAATCTCCCCCTCAGAGAGATTTCATAGAGACGTAAATTCAATCTACGCGGTACCACTCTACTTCACGATTCCTCGTGCACTCGTCAGCACTAACATGCCTGCTCCTTTCTACGGCGGAGACTCCGTCCGAACCTACACAGAAGCTTCTGCCCGATTAACTGGTCGTGCTTCCTTCAGCCGGCTGCTCAAAGGTGAGTTCCTAATTCACTTCTGACTGCCTCGCACCACCCGGCAGTTCTCTGCTTTCCAGATCCTTACTACTATTCCTTATCATCGCATTTATGCACTATTCAATTACCAGTCAATCATAACATATGCCCCATGAAGTTGCAAGTGCTTTTGTCATAAAAGTGCTGTTTATGCTGTTTATGACATATCGTAATCGCTATGACACCTCCGTCACCGTAAGGACTCCTTCGTTCACCACAAACGAAATATTCTGTCCGGCAAAGCTCAGTCCATACTGTCTTTTCTCGTCCCTGTGATACGATGGGCGCGGATCCTGGGAAAGGAGCTTTCTCAGTGCTTCCTGCCGGTCCGCCGGAATCCGGTCAAGAAATTCCTTCGGAATTACAACCTCCACATGATAATCCTTCGCTTCTCCTGCAAATCCATCCAACGCATCCGGATGACAGTCTGCATAGGGCAGATACGGTTTGATATCATAGATCGGTGTCTGATCCCGCAAATCTACGCCGGAAACCTCAAGCACCGGTCCTTCTACCGTTTCCGTAACCGCATCCAGATGTACCGAGGATAAGCCTATGGGATTCGGCCGGAAGGGTGATCTCGTTGCAAAAACTCCCACTCTGGTATTTCCACCGAGCCTCGGCGGACGCACGGTTGCATTGAAATGTGACCGGTCCACTCCCTGAAACTCCCACAGAAGCCAGATATAATTGAAGCCTTCGAGTCCCTTAACGGCATCCATGGAACGATATTCCGGTTCAAATATGATTTTCCCCTTCAGCTCCTTCACAAGACCGCTCTGCCTTGGGATGCCGAATTTTTCCGGGAGATCTGTATGAATATATGCGATTGGTTTCATCTGCCCCTCTCCTGTCCGTTTCCATTCAGATCTCGATCTCACCTTCAAATACCGTCGTTGCAGGACCGGTCATATATACAACATTTTCTTCTCTGTCCCAGAAGATTTCCAGGTTACCGCCCAACAGCTCTACCGTAATGTCATCTTCCGTCAGTCCGTTTAAGATACTGGCAACCGTAACGGCACAGGCACCGGTTCCGCAGGCAAGCGTTTCACCGGTTCCGCGCTCCCACACACGCATCTGCACCCGCTCCCTGTCAAGAACCTTTACAAATTCCGTATTGACTCTCCGCGGGAAACGCTCGTGATGTTCAAATAACGGTCCGATCTTCGCCATTGTCTCATCATCAATCATCTCGTCCACATAGACAATTGCATGCGGATTTCCCATGGAAACGCAGGTCATGCGGTATTCCCTTCCATCGACTGTGATCGGTGTGTCAACTACAGGAGACTGACTGGCCACAACCGGGATTTCTGCGGCTTCAAGAACCGGAGAGCCCATATTGACACGCACATTCGCAACCTTTCCGTCTTCAACGGTCAGCTCCAGATATTTGATCTTCCCACAGCTCACAATCGACAGGGAGGTTTTCCGGGTAAGGCCATGGTCGTACACATACTTTCCGACACAGCGGATTCCGTTTCCGCACATCTCGGAACGGCTTCCATCCATGTTGTACATTTCCATCTCGAAGTCTGCCACATCACTTGGATTAATGAAAATCACACCGTCCCCGCCGATTCCAAAATGACGGTCACTCAAAAACTTTACAACCTCACTTTTACGTTCTGCAGGGATGATCTCCCGTGCGCCGTCCACATAAATATAATCATTGCCGCAGCCATGCATTTTTGTGAATTTCATTGCATAAATCTCCCTTCTTAAAAATACTATAGTAAAAAAGATATCTTAAAGGATTTCCCATGAGTGCCAAAACCAAAATCATCGTACTTCGTATGAAAGAATTAATTTATACCGGTATCTTTATTGCGCTGGGTCTTCTGCTCATCATTCTCCTCATCGTTGTTTTTTCACCGAAAAAGAGCGAAGAAGCCGCTTCTCCCACACAGGAGCCTACTTATGTACCAGGTATTTATACAACCTCTCTGATGCTCAATGACCGCACTGTCGATATTGCTGTAACCGTAGATGAGAATAATATCAATGACATCCGGATGGTAAACCTGGATGAAGCCGTGACCACCATGTTTCCTCTGCTCGAACCGGCCTTTGATGATCTGGCAAATCAGATCGTGCGCAACCAGTCCGTCAGTGATATTGCCTATTCGGATGACAATAAATATACCTCGCTAGTATTACTGGATGCGATTAAAACCTCGCTTGGCAAGGCAAAAACCGGGGTGCACTAAGCTCAATCTGCGCCTCCGGCTTGCTTTCAATAAGTGCTCTACAAGCATAAGACAACAGTACCACCTACTGTTGTCTTTTCTATTCCTCGTCCTATCTGGCTTTCCTTAATAAGCCCTTCAATTCCTCTACGGAAAACTTATAGGCTGTATTACAGAAATGACAGTTAACTTCAATTTCCTGTCCGTCATCAATCATATCCTGAATGTCCTTCTTCCCGATACTGATGATTGCTTTCTCTACCCGGTGCTTGCTGCAATCGCAGTGGAATTCACAGGGACTCTGTTCCGTGATCACCGGATCCATCCCGGCAAGCAGCATCTGCAGCATTTCTTCCGGTGTCTTTCCCTCATTGAGAACCTTCGTTACTGTAGAAAAATCTGCCAGATTTTTTTCCAGCTGCCCAATCACCGCTTCCTCGGTAAAGGGCATCAGCTGGATGATAAATCCGCCCGCCTGCTTCACGGTATTGTCCTTTTCCATCAGAACACCGAGTCCGACGCTGGACGGCACCTGCTCCGATGTTGCAAAATAATAAGTAAGGTCTTCCGCAATCTCTCCGGATTGAAGCTCGGTCTGTCCGACATACGGCTCCTTTAATCCCATATCCTTAATGACGCGTAAAAACCCATTGCCGATAGCTCCTCCGACATCAAGCTTCCCGGCAAGGCTCGGAGGCAGCATGATCTGCGGTTCAATGGCATAGCCCTTTACATGACCTCCGGAATCTGCGGTCACAGTCATTCCCTTTAACGGACCATCACCGCTGATCTGTATGGTCAGCAGATCATCCTCTCCCTTCAGCATCTTTCCCATCATCACAGCTCCCGTCATCAGGCGTCCCAATGCTGCGGTTACCACCGGGCTTGTATTATGAACCTGTCTTGCATGTTCCGTTAAATCCCTTGTTGTTGCAGCAAAAGCCCGGATCTGGGCATCTGCCGCCGTGGCTCTTACAATATAATCCATTCTTCTGCCTCTCTTTACTGTTCACGGATACCTCTGTGTGAACCATCATTGTTTTCCGTGTTCCCTTGCAATCACATAGATACGCTCGCTGGTTTCTGTCGGAGCCTCATGTGTCTTCTCATCCAGGGCTGTCACGAAGATAAGCCCTGCCTTTTCAAGGAAGGTCTTCATTTCCTCCAGGGTATACCCTCGCTGATAATGGGTCTCCGTAAACCTGCGGTACAGATCGTCCTCCTGACGCTCAAACACTGTTACATCGTATTCGTTGATATGATCCTCACAGCTATAGAAATTCTCCCAGATAAAGCTGCAATCCTCACGGTTTTCGGCAATCGTGGTATCACCGATCACCTCTTCATATTTATAAATCGTATTAAAATCAAAGATAAAAATTCCACCGGGGAACAGGTAATTGTTCACCAGATGGAAGGTCTGAAGCACATCCTCATCCATCAGCAGATAATTCAGGGAATCACAGACACTGACAACGGTTCCGACCGTACTGTACAGATCCAGCTCCCGCATATCCTGACACAGATACAGAATATCACTCCTGGTCTCAAACTTCTTATCCAGGGCGATCTGCAGCATCTCTTCGGAGCTGTCCACTCCAATCATGTCATAGCCCTTTTCATATAAAAGCTCAGTGATCGTTCCGGTGCCGCAGCCCAGATCCAGTACCAGATTCCGTTCCGAAATCAAGGCATCCTCGGCCACTCCGGGTTCTTCCTGCACCTCTTCAAATTCCTGTACTTCTCCGGATTCCGGCGCTTCTTCAAGTTCCTGCACTTCTCCGGATTCCGGTGCTTCTTCAAGTTCCTGTATATATCCGGATTCCGGCGCCTCTTCAAGTTCCTGCACTTCTCCCGGTTCACGTACCGGACGGCTCACACCGTAAGCTTCAATCAATGAGGCAAGAAAATCTGCCCATTCTTCATACGGGACATCTCCCATAAAGGTATCATAAACTTCCGCAAAATCCGTATATGCTTCCATTACAATACTCCCTTCTCTTTAGCCAAGCAGTGCCCCCGCTGCTCCAAAGACGCCCATGCTGGCTGCCATCATAATTACACCGGCAAGCAGTACACCAAGCATTACGGCAATCACACTGTCCTTAAACTTCATATCCAGAAGGCTGGCTGCCAGTGTTCCGGTCCATGCACCGGTTCCCGGTAACGGAATCCCTACGAAAAGCATCAATGCCACAAAGAGTCCGCGGCCTGCCTTCTCCTGCAGCTTTTCTCCGCCCTTCTTCCCCTTTTCCAGACAGAAGGTAAAGAATTTGCCAATGACCGGCTTGTCTGCTCCCCACTCTAAGATCTTACGTGCAAACAGATAAATAAACGGAACCGGCACCATATTTCCGATAATGGAAACCACATAAGAGGTCCAGATCGGCAGTCCCATTCCCTGTGAAATCGGAATAGCACCACGAAGCTCAATTAACGGAACCATAGATACCAAAAAAACAATCAGATATTTCTTTAACATAGCATTCTCCTTAACAA
>ERZ1026772.1351-NODE-1351-length-13621-cov-11.610571_pt1 | contig 13621 bp, 14 predicted proteins | sample MGYA00380124_ERZ1026772 | MGnify/ENA primary metagenome ERZ1026772 (study PRJEB33269, sample SAMEA4719760) | human gut metagenome | biome: human-associated habitat; feature: organic feature; material: feces | place: Cameroon | collected 2013-10 ...
GAGTCAAAGCCTTTTACCACAGTCAAGAGAATTTTTAAATGCGGTAGCCCTGGGCAAACCCCATGAATAATTCCTCATCGGATTTGTTCCAGTTCGTTACGTCGCGTTCAATCGTCACGTCTCGCCGATAGGTAAAGCGATCATGGAATGGCTGCCCCGAGAAGACGCTCACCACGCTGTCAACAGCTTCTGTCTGATAGGGTTGAATGGTGAATTTGAATTTCATTTCTTTTTCTCCCTGCTCTTTTTCTTTGCGGTTTTCTCCAACCCTTTGACCGACTCAAGATAGGCTTCTTCCACGGGGGAAAGCGTTTGTTCCTGATACTTCCGATACTCTGACTTTGCCTTTTCTAAAGCAGCTTTATGGCTTACACTACCTGCATTTTGAAGCAGTTCTCGCCCGCCAGAAGTGAGCACTGCATCCAGTTGTGCAATATAATCTTTCATGTACATCGGACGATGTTCAATTGCCGCGATTTCAGCGATGTCGAAATAACCAGAAACCAGGTTATTCAATACGCGCAGTTCCTGTTCATCCAAATAGTTCTTAGCGATGCCAACGTCTTTCAGCACAGGCATGTCTCCCGAAAACGTTCGTAGTCCCATAAACGGTTGGTTTGCATCTGCTCGCTGGAATACGACTTCTGCCGCAGTATGACCGTGCGCGGCATAGTGGAGTTTGTTCTGGACAATTTGGAAAAAACGAATGGACTCCTCGCTGTGTGGATCATAGTCGAGGCTTGTGGCATACAGATCGAGCACTTGGCGATACAGCATCTTTTCTGAGGAACGAATGTCCCGAATGCGGTCGAGAAGCTCTTTCCAGTAGTCTCCGCCACCGTTGCCCTTCAGCCGTTCATCGTCCAACGTGAAGCCTTTGATCATGTACTCTTTAAGGCGAGCGGTTGCCCATTGGCGAAAAAATGTACCTTGTGTAGATTTGACGCGGTAGCCTACAGCAATGATTACGTCAAGGCTGTAAAACTCTACTGGCTTATCAGAATTTGCAACGTGCATTTTTTGCACGTTGCTTTCTTTGACCAGTTCTCCTTCACGGAAGATGTTCTGAATATGGCGTCCAATGTTTGTTCGGTCACGTCCATACAACAAAGCCATTTGGTTTTTGGTTAGCCAGACGGTATCCCCCTCAAAACGCACGTCCACTCTGGTCACGCCATCCGACGCTTGATAGACGACGATTTCTCCACGGTTCTGTTCGTTTTCCATATCAGTATTATCCTCTTTGTTGTCAGGCGTATTCGGGCTGGTTAGGCATTACGCATTATCACAGCACCTTCCTCTGGGTTTTGGGGCTATAGGTTTCAAAAATCTGCTCGAAGTTCGTCATTACGCTGTCGCTGGCAATGCCTGCATCGCGGAATACGGCGTAAAACGGTTTCTTTTGGGCAATCACTTTCACGGTCTCATCGGTTACGTCCTTATCGAAACAGGCAATCAGGTAGTCATCGGCAACGGAAAAGACTTTTTTGCCGTCGATGGTGGTTTCCTCGATCTTGGACGACAGCAACACGCCGAGGTCAAGCATGACCTGGAATAGCAAATCCTCTGGTGTACGGTCTTCCTTGATGTTGTCAGCCTTAAATTTCAACTCGCCTTGCTTAGTGTCTTTCGGGCGATAATAAACGTCCTTCATATTGGAAGAATCTACGCGGAACACGCGGAATCCGACGTCTGGATGTAGGTGTGGGGGGGGGGCAAGGGTTACATGTCGTTCAGAAAGAATCTTCTGCCCTGCACGACGAATGCGTTCTTCACCGATGTCACAGATGGTTTTAAAACCTGCTTTGCGAGCTTCACTCTTTTCGTCCGTGACTTCTGGAAGTTGAACGAGGATGAACTTTCGATGTCCTCCATCTTCGGCATTGAGTTGCATGATTGCATGTGCTGTGGTTGCACTGCCAGAGAAGAAGTCGAGGATGATGGAATCTTTAGATACAAAATTCAGCATACGTTTAATTACTGTGGTAAGTTTGGCTGTATCAAACACCTTTGTATTAAATAAATTCAATATTTCTGAAGAAGATCCAACCAACAAATCATTCCAAGAGCTATTTAGAAGTGTTGTATTAGTTGGTGGAATATAGTGCTCAGGTTTCCCATTAATAGACAATCTTAATAAATCAATATCTTTATTTTGTTTTTCATACCATAAATCAATTTGTTCTTGCGTTGGATTTTCTCCTAATTCTTCTATTAAATATTCATAATTGATTATAGCTTTTTTACTTCTATCTTCGCCCCATCTCCATTGACCTGATCGGGGGGTTATACCAAAAAGCGGATAACGCATTGTTGGTCTATCTGTACCTCGCCAATGATTATTCCATGTTCCTGCCTTTTTCTCACTAAATGGTTTTAGTTGCTGCGGAAATCTATATTCTGAATTTCTTGTATACATTAAAATATATTCAAAATCTTTTCCAAGTTTATCCCATGTTTCAAATTGTGCTTGTACAGATTTTGCGCCTCTTCTAACTGTTATTTGATTTCTAAAATTATCTGCACCAAATACTTCATCACAAATTTTACGAAGATTATCAATTTCTTCGTCACCTATCGAAATGAAAATAATTCCATCATCACTAAGCAAATCCTTTGCAATTCTCAATCTTGGATACAGCATGTTGAGCCAGTCAGTATGGAATCGACCATTGCTCTCTGTATTCTGCACCATGCGATTGCCATCATCATCAAATTGACCGCTAATACCCATGTACTCATCGATATCTTGAGAAAAATCATCCTCATAGACGAAATCATTTCCCGTATTATAAGGCGGATCAATGTAAATCATCTTGATCTTGCCTAAATACGTTTCCTGAAGCAGTTTCAAGGCATCGAGGTTATCCCCTTCAATGTAGATGTTTTCTGTGTCGATACTACCAGGCGTTCCATCTCGACCGATGGATTTCTCTCGCTCTAAACGCAATGTTTTAGCAATCGGTTGGTTGGCGAGTACAACGGATTTCTTCTTGTCTGGCCACGTGAACTGATACCGTTCCTGTGAACCTTCTACAACTTGAGCTGAGATTTCTTGTCGTAGCACATCGGCATCAATGGCGCGTTCGATGATCGCTTTGCCTTTTTCGTCATATCCCGTGATGGTTTCCGTCACGGCATTGGGGAATAATGCGGCGAGTTTCTTGAAATTCTCGTCGATGAGGTTGGGGGTGTGCATTTTGAGTTTATCCATGAGTATGTCCTTTGTGGTGCGAAGCCAATTATGCATTATGAATTATAAGTTATGAATTGCTTAGACATTGTCACTCCTAACTTTCGCTTTCAGTCTGTTGCATCAGGAAGAACTGTTTCTGTGTTTCAATTTCCGCACGTAGTTCCTCGTCTGTGGGTAGATACAGCTTGTATTTGGATGCGAAAAGCTGTTCGTTGCCGTGAAGTATGGAGTATTTGGCGATGTCCTCATCCGTATCCGTACAAAGCACAAGTCCAAGCGTTGGATTGTCATCGTCTCTTTTTTTGAGATCATCATACATACGGATATACATATCCATCTGCCCAACATCCTGATGGGTGATTTTGCTAGTTTTCAAGTCGATCAATACAAAACACTTGAGAATGTAATTATAAAACACAAGGTCTATGTAATAATCGTCTTTTTCAGTGTGGATATGCTGTTGTCTAGCAACGAATGCATACCCCTTTCCTAGTTCCATCATAAACTTTTGAAGATTATTGATGATTGTCTGTTCTAAATCAGACTCATGGTATTTTTTATCCTGTTCCATTCCCAGAAATTCAGCAATAACGGGATTTCGGATGAATTCGAGCTTATTCTGGTAGGGTGATGTGAGCTCCTGCATTTCCGTCCGCACACCAGACGGATCTTGTGTTTTCAGCATACGATAATAGTACTGCGAGGACACATTTCTCTGTAATGTTCGAGAACTCCAGACTTCGTCGTATGCTTCTTTGGCATACCACTCTCGTGCATCGCTGTCAGAGACTTGTAGCAGGATTCTATAATGTGACCAAGACAGCATTCGAGATTGTGGCCGCACTGCGGCCACAATCTCTGATTTGTCATCTACCGAAGATTGTGGCCGCACTGCGGTCACAATTTCTGGGAACATCTGATAAAACTGGACATAACGGTAAAGCGTTCGCTTGTCAAAACCACTGCCGTACTGGGCAATCAGTTTCTTGGACAGAGAAACGATGATCTGAGCTCCGTATCGTTCTTTTGAGGTGCCTGTCAACTCTTCCTCGGCGATGCGTTTGCCGAGCAACCAATTACGGATGACCAGTATCTGATCCACTGCTCTGTATGCAGTTCGTTGAGCTAACTCGATAATTTGAGCGACATCTGATGAAATATCTGTCGTTTTGACATACGGAATCATATCAGCCATCAGGATTCTCCTTGCTTTAGTCAATTCGGAATTCGTAATACGTAGCTTCCAATCAATTATGCATTATGGATTACGCATTAGTCCCTCCAAATCCTGCTTGTATTTCTGCATCTTGGAGTATAGCTCAAAGCGTTTCTTTGGCGGTTGTTCCTTCCAGGCAGACGCTTCGGTCTTCTCGAACAGCGTCTCTAACTTGACGATTCTCTCCTGAAGGGTGAGACGTTCGTCGATAGTCATGCCTTCGACAGACTCCGCTCGTTCCTCATACAGTGCAACTTGCGCAATAAACCCACCCCAGATTTCTCCTAAAGAGAATCCGTTTGCCGAGAGTTTAATCTCAGTCTCAGGCAACCACGATGTGCGGTAGAGTTTCCCGTGATACAACGCGAGTTGCCGTTCATCCTCGTAAATCAGCAGGAACACGAGTTTATGCGGGTTCTGACGTGCAATCGCCTCTATAACCTCGCAGTCAAATTCCTGGTTCTTCAAGGTAACCACGACAAGCAGAATCTCTTTGACCTCCGATTCCTTTGTGAGCCGAAGGTTATCCATGGTGAGGCTGTTCTCAATGAAAATACTCTCCACATCAGAGACAAACTTGTCTTTGAGCGCAGTCGACAGCGGTAATCGCTTGTAGAACGCCTCTTTGGGCATTCGCTTATGGATGTAGGTAGATGCTGGAAGATCAATCATAACACCACCATCTCTTCTTCTAGACGCCTAACTTCTTTTGACAACTCTCTCACCTGTTTTCGAAGCTCAACCAGTTCTTCATTCATCGTCAAGGCACGTGCTGGTGTCTGCGTTCCTAGACCGAGATCAAGCCGTCCATGACGATAAGCATGCACCCAGCTATAAAGCGTGTTTTCCGGCAATTTCAGTTCATTGCAGGTTTTGGCTTGGCCAATCTCAAGCACCAATTTGACTGCTTGAACTTTGAACTCATGATCATAGCATTTTCTCTTACTCATACACTCCCTCCCAAGGCTTTGCCTGTATAGCAAAATCCTTGCTTAAAGTGTGTCAACTTTTTTTGTACAGGATCACTTAAAGTGTGTCAACTTTTTCTGTACAGGATCACTCATGATCATAGCATTTTCTCTTACTCATACACTCCCTCCTAAGGCTTTGCTTGTATAGTAAAATCCTTGCTTAAAGTGTGTCAACTTTTTTTGTACAGGATCACCCGATAATGATTGAACTTTCGGGGTGATTGCACTAGATAGGGCGCGATTTGCGCCCCTTTGGCGACAAGCGGGTGCAGTCGTTCGATGATTTGTTTCTTTTGGCGTAGCGATGATCGATACACATGCCCATCTTTACGATGAACGTTTTTCGCAAGATTTGCTCGAGGTAGCCCAACGCGCCCGCACTGCGGGCGTCGTGCACTGCATCATTCCCGGGGAGTTGCCGCGCAATAGCGAAGAAATACGGCGAATTTGTGCGCTCACAGATGGGTGGGCTTTGCCATGTCTTGGGCTGTATCCGGGATCATTTGGCGACGAAGACATCGATGAATTCGACGCTTATGCCAACCAAGATTGGATAGCTTTTGGAGAGGTTGGCATCGATACTTGGAGTATCAAAGATGAAGCGGGGCAAGCGTATGCCGAAAAGGGGTTTAACCACGTACTTTCGGTGGCCAAACGGATGGACCGCCCCGTCAACGTCCATGCTCGCAATTGCGGAAAACGCGCCATCGAACTCCTCATGGCAAGCGGTTGTAAACGCGTTCAACTCCATGCCTTCGAAGCCAAGTATATGACGATTCAAGCGGGTATCGATGCTGGTTTTTTCTTCTCCATTCCACCCAATATCGTTCGATCGGGTCAAAAAGTGAAAATGGCTCGCCAGGTGCCCATTTCGCAGCTATTACTCGAAACGGATTCGCCATATTTGGGACCCGATGGCAGCACGCGCAACGAGCCCGCCAACGTCGCCATTGCTCTCGAAGCCATTGCAAAAATCAAAGAACTCTCGATTCGCGAAACCGAACGCATACTCGACGAAAACACGAAACGATTGTATTTTTGATGGCAATGTCATAAAGTAATGTTATATATGCGGTTTTTATGTATGATTTACATACAACTCACATATAATCATCATACATAAATCGGCAAATTCAATTTCATATAACATACAGAGTTCAATCACATAGGCGCTGGGCGAAAGGCGCCGCCATTTGGAGTGCTCCATCGATGAAATCAAAACAGTCACCCGATACCCTATTCGACGCACTCGCCTTGGGCTACGAAACGATGCGCAAAGAGCTCGCTTGGAATCCATTTACTCATATCGAAGCTGCTTTTGATGGTGTCGATTTGCGAGGAATGGAGATATTAGATGCGGGCTGTGGCACGGGCGAGTGTACGCGTTGGTTTGCCGAACAAGGTGCATGCCCGATTGGCATCGATATATCGGGAGAAATGTGTTTCCATGCCGCCGAGAGGTCCGAGAATATCATGTATCTCCAACACGATTTGCGCGATCCATTGCCATTCGCATCGTCGCGCTTCGATGCCGTCGTTGCCCTCGGATGCCTCGAATACATTGCCGATATCCGCGCAACAGTCGAAGAGTTTTACCGAACGACGAAGCCCGGCGGCATGTTCTTGGGATGTTTCGAGCGATTTGGCGACGATTGCCCCGGTAAAAATGCTCGTCAAGTCGTCTTTTTCGACGAATGGATGCGTTATCGCCAATCGCGAACGATGATCGAATCGATGTTTGCACAACGTTATCGCCATGTCGACATCGAACCCGTTGCGGGGTTTCTCATCGAAGAAACGGGCGAAACGACGCAATATTGGCGCGTCATTGCGAAAGATGCAATGGGAATGGCGGAGTAATCCCCAACCCCCCGCCACATGAGCTGGCGTGATATAGACAGTGGGGCAGAAAACGATATATCATGATATATCATAAATCATCGATGGATAGGCGAGATATACAAAACGACGACGAGGATTGCCGATATTTTTGGTCGAATTTAGGCGATTGGTTTGCCGTATGCAAACGCGATTTGCCTTGGCGCAATGCGCCATCGCCCTATGAAGTATGGGTGTCGGAACTCATGTTACAACAAACGCAAGTTTCGACGGTTTTGCCATATTACGAGCGATGGATGAAGCGATTTCCCGATATTCATGCGCTTGCATCGAGCGACATCGACGACGTACTCGGGGCATGGGCAGGGCTCGGGTATTATCGCCGTGCGCGATATCTCCATGCAGGGGCTCAATACATCGCATCGCAATGCGGCGGGGTATTTCCGTCGACGATCGAGGCATTGCGCAAGATACCCGGTGTCGGCGATTACACGAGTGGTGCGATTGCCTCGTTTGCCTTTGGTCAAAATGTGCCGGCAATCGATGGGAATGCCGAGCGCGTGTTTTCGCGCTTTTTTGGGATCGAAGGCGATATGACGCGCGGGGCATCGCGCAAGCGGCTCGTCGAATTGGCCGATCACGTCGCAAAACTGGGCGATGCAGCAAATATCAATCAAGCCGTGATGGATTTGGGGGCATCGCTTTGCAGTCGCGTCGCACAATGCAATCTTTGCCCGCTTGCCGATCGTTGTCATGCACAGATATATGGAAAAACGGAATCGTTGCCACAGAAATCGAAACGGATTGAAAAAACTGGCGAATATTATATCGCACTCATGCTCACCGATGGCGATAATTGCCTGATGGCTCGCCGTTCGTCGGGCGCCTTATTGGGTGGTTTGTGGCAATTCCCAATGGCTCGCGTTGCTCGAACAAAAGCTAGCGATATACGCGCTTGTGCAGAATCCGCGCATGATACCGATATACATTTGGCACGTCATCGATTGTTTGAATACTTTGGATATATATCGATGATAGATGATATAAACGTTGAATCGTTGCCACAAAACGTCGAGCATATATTTACACATATACACATGATTGTTAGACTCGATAGAGCATATATATCGCCCGCGAAGCGCGACGCATTGCCATCGGCACTCGATACCGTCGTACCGACGACGCCAACCCAAGAGTTCCCATACGATGCTTATACGTGGACGAGCTGTGCAAATATTGGGAAAAAGTATGCCATATCGTCGTTGATGAAGAAGCTCCATGGCATGGCCACAAAGCGCCCGTATTGAGCCCAACGGGCGAAATAGGGCGCTAGGCGTGTGTATTGAGCGGTAGCGAAATAGCACGCCAAAACGATTTTTTGTCAGTTTGATGCAGATACAAGGAAGCTAGTCCGATGGCTAGGGGGCGTACTACGGTACGTTCCCGACGCCAGAGGGGCGACGCTGACGCAGTAGATGCGCAAACTGGCAAAAAAGAAAGCCCGTATTGAGCCCAACGGGCGAAATAGGGCGCCAGGCGTGTGTATTGAGCGGTAGCGAAATAGCACGCCCAAGAGCCCGTATTGAGCGATAGCGAAATAGGGCGAAAAAGCGCCCGTATTGAGCCCAACGGGCGAAATAGGGCGAAAAAGCGCCCGTATTGAGCCCGACGGGCGAAATAGGGCGCTAACGTAGGCGCATCGAGCCCACCGGGCGAGGTAGATTTAATAGATGGGGAATTGTTGAGGTACTTCGAGGTCGTCGGTGACGCCTTCGAGTTTGTCGAGGTCGAAGTATTCGATTTCGAGGGCGGTGATGGATTGCGTTTCGGAGAGGTGGTAGCCAAACGTTTGCTCGGCGCCGCCGCCGTACGAGAAGACTTTGTAGAAGCCGTCGGAGGGGGATTGTGGGTTGAGGACGGCTTTTTGGCTCTTGATGTCGTACATGGCGATGTCGCCGAAGACGCCGACGGATGATTTGGCGTCGGCGTGTGCGTGACCGATGAGCCAGAGCGTGTTGTTGGCGACGGCGACTTTTGCGCCGTTGAAGACGAGGCTGGAGAGTGCGCCGTTTGCGCTTGGGTAGTAGTTGAGGACGTGTTGTTTCATGTAGAAGGCGGTGAGGTCGAGGCCTGGGTCTTCGGCGGGCGTGAGGTATTTGCTGAGTGGGTCTTTTTGGACCATGCCTGCGAAATTGTCGACGTTTGTCGTGTCCCAGCCGTCGGCGATTTGTGGGATTGCGCTTGTCATGTCGATGGGGAACGCGGCTAGGCGGTTGTGCGTGACGCGCGTGTCGGAGTCGTTGAGGTGGGCGTGTAGCATGAGCGGCGATTTGTCGTTGGGGACAGCCCAGAGCGTTTTGCCATCGGGGGCGGGGTAGAATCCGGCGAGCATTTGCCCGAAGACGTGGTTTTGGAGGGGCTCTTTTGCCGTTGGCGTGTCGACGACGAAGACTTCGTAGTTGGGGTTGCTACCGAATGGCGATCCGTTGGGAATTCGGCATTTGTACATATCTTTGTCGCACTCGTTGCTGAGCGTATGGGTTTGTTTTGCGCGTTCTTTGTTGATTTTGTAGATGCGCGTATCGAGGCAACGCGGGACGAATAGATAGGCGTTATCGCCGTATTCGCCGAGTCCGATTTTGGGTTGCATCGTCTTTGTGGTCGGCGTGCATTTGACTTGCTCGCCGTGGTCGCTCGTGATGTTTGAGAGTCGCGGCCCGGCGTCGACGTGGTCGACGTTGCCGTATTGGTCGCGGCCGCCCTCGGCGACGAACGCGCGCAAAAGCCCCGTTTCGCCATCGATATAATAGGTATAGACGCAGACATGGTCTTCGCCGCATTTCAGCGCGGGGTCGTTTTTGAGCCTATCGGTGTGGTAGATTTGGACGAACAAGACGTTGTGATAGGCTAGGAGTTTGTAGGCGCCGTATTTAGCCAGTAGCCCTTCGTCGTGGGCAATCGTTTCCTTATTGTCTTTGAGATCGACGTTTTGGAGGCCTTTGAGAACGTCGTTGACGCGTCCGCTCCAGAGGTTTTGATAGTTTTGCCCGTTGAGCCCGCCGTTTTCGGGGCCCGAGTAGCGTTGGACGAAGAGGAAGTTGTTGCCGTTGCTATAGTGCGCCAGGGCCATATCGGGTTTGGGAGACCCGACGTTGACGTATTTGCGCCCGATTTGTTTGTGCGTGCGTATATTAAATGGATACGCTTTGCCGTCGCACGTGATGACCCAAACGACGTTTGGATTGCCCGAATTGTCGTAACCTTTTGTGAGCGTACATATCTTCGATGTGATGGGGTAATCTTTTTCGTCGACGGGGATGAAGTCGTACTTTTTCGTGCCCTCTTGAGCGGGAATGAGCGCGTATGTATTGAGGTCGATGAGTCGCATCCCCGATCCGGTGGCGACGGCGATGATGCCGTTTTCGGGGTCGGGATGTGGCGAAATATCGTGTTGATAGAAGTAGCCGAGTTTGAGCGTGCCGAGATCGAGTTTTCTGCCGTTTTCGATGGTGATATCGACGGCGGCCGGGGCGTTGGTGTCGTTGCCATTGGCGAGCATGAGGTCGGTATCGCTCACGACGCCGCCCCATCCCGAGGCGTACGAAGCGGGCTGCCGCCACGATTCGCCGTTTTTGACCGAGACATTGGAGTCGGCGACGATCATCATTTTATAAGACCCCGTGGGGAGGTCGCGGAGTTGAATCTTCGGCCCATAGGATGTTTGCAGCGCCTGCGTGTAGCCGTCGCTTTGCGAGAGCTCGCGTTTGACAACGGGATTGGTGCAGGTGGCGTCGTCGGGGGCGCAAAGGAGCAGAATGAGAGATTTTTCGAACGCGTTTTTGCTCGGATCGAGGTAGGCGCGCCACAAGCTCGACAATTGATTGGCCGTTTCGGAATTGAGCATGAGCGTAAATTCGACTTGTGGCTCGGGCTCAGGGGGAGTCGCCACGCAAACGCTTTGTTGGCAAACCCAACCTTGGCCGTTTCGCGTGCGGCATTCGGTATCGTTGCGGCACTTTTTGGCAACGCAACCATAAGATGTGCAGTCGTAATTGACGCTATCGGGGCATTCGGAAACGCTACGACAAGCGGGCTGCTGCGGCGTCACACTCCCCCCGGGCGGCGTGTAGTTGGGGTTATTGGCGCAAACGAGCGTGTAGGGCTGGCAGTATTGGCGCGGTGAGTCGCAGTCGCGATCGCTTCGGCACGGCACCGAAGTATCGGTTTCGAAGCACCCCATCAGCGGCAACGAGGCAGAAAGACACGCACACAGAATCGATAAACGAGTAACAGGTTTCATCACAATCTCCAAGTCGTGAGAGTCAACGCTACGCCAAAATCACAACGATTTCGACGCGCTCGAATTTTAGAACCGATAACACAAAGGCGATCTTAGCGAATCGATCGGCTTGCGTCAAACACAATTGTTTTTTTTTGATGGCTTTTTGTTTTTTTGGGGTGGAGCGGGCTATGTGCTCGGGCGTGCCGCCCTTGCGCGCATACGCCCTTTTTGGGGCGGGCTATGTGCTCGGGCGTGCCGCCCTTGCGCGCATACGCCCTTTTGGGGGCGGGCTATGTGCTCGGGCGTGCCGCCCTTGCGCGCATACGCCCTTTTGGGTGGCGGCTATGTGCTCGGGCGTGCCGCCCTTGCGCGCATACGCCGCGCACCGCGCTCCGCGCGTGAATCGCGCTTGCCATCGAAAGCCTTATTGCGCGTTGCGTCGATAAATCGTATAGCGCAGGCGGCGATGTGCATCGCTCGATCGTTCGAGCTTGTCGCATGATGTGGTCGATTGTCGCATGTTTGTTGCACGTCGCACGTAGTCGTTAGGTGGCTTGAGATACCGTCGCGATTCGAGGAGATATCGGTGTATTGGTCGTTGTTTTGGACATTTGCAAAAGTCGGTGTGATGACGTTTGGCGGTGGGTATGCGATGTTGCCCATCTTAGAGCGCGAAGTCGTCGATAACAAGAAGTGGGTCGACGATGCGGAGATCATGGATTATTACGCCATCAGTCAGTGCACGCCCGGGGTTATCATCGTCAATGTGGCGACGTTTATCGGCGAGAAGTTGGGCGGACGCTTGGGGGGAATCATTGCAACGCTTGGCGTCGTGTTTCCATCGCTTTTGATCATTACGCTATTGGCGGCTTTATTGAGCGAGTTTTCACATATTGCAGCAGTTCAACATGCGTTCTCGGGGATTCGAATATGCGTATGTATATTTATATTTAATGCCATATTGCGTTTGTGGAAATCGTCGGTCAAAGATGCGGTCACTTGTCTATTCTTTATGGCAGTTTTTGTGGCATCGATATTTTTAAGCATATCGCCAGTGATATATGTCGTCGTGGCAGGGATAGCAGGTATATTGTTACATCGTTTTGTATTTGAGCGATCAAAGCCACCAGCGGCCTAATCGGCTCATACCCATCCCCACAGGAAGTGATACAGGGGGCGAAATCATCGTCGGTTGATGATATGGAATCGGTCGAGGATGGGCATTTTGCTTATATATTGGAATGGCATAAAATTGTAATATTTGGGCTGTAAAAAAGAAAAAAAAAGCGAGTTCGTTGGGTGGTGTAAAATGATGATATATCTGCGTTTATATTGGGAATTTTTCAAGACGGGCTTGTTTTCGGTTGGCGGAGGGATGGCGACAGTTCCCTTTATACAAAACATGGGGACGAGTTTTGATTGGTTTACGCCCGCACAACTCGCCGATATCATCGCCGTTGCCGAGAGTACGCCAGGGGCATTTGGCGTCAATATGGCGACTTATGTCGGTTATAGCGTTGGATTGGCGCAGGGCGGTGCACCGTTATGGGGAGTATTGGGCGGGGTCATCGCCAGCCTTGGTCTCATCACGCCGTCGATAATCGTCATATTGATCGTGGCACGCGTATTAGAGAAATTTCGCAAGAATCGATACGTCGAGGCGGCGTTTTATGGTTTGCGCCCGGCATCGGTAGGCATGATCGCCGCCGCCGGATTGAGCATCGTCTTGATGAGCTTTTGCGGAATATCGTCGGTGCTCGATATCGATGCCAATGTCGCCGTCGATTGGCGTCACCTCGTCTTAGCCGCCATCATCCTCGTGGCGACGCGTTGGATCCCCAAGGTCAAGAAGCTCCATGCGATATGGTTCATCTTATTCTCGGCCGTCGCCGGGGTCGTCTTTGGCCTGTGAGAAACGCGAAGTGTCGGACCTCACCCCCGGCCTATCGGCCACCCCCTCTCCATAAATGGCGATGGGGAATGGACATCTGCCTATGGCAGATGTGAGAAATTTGGCGATGGGGAAAGACGCCCGCGGCGCGGGCGTTATTGATTTGGCGAGGGGGAATGGGCTCTGACCTCACCCCCGGCCTGTCGGCCACCCCCTCTCCATAAAT
>ERZ1026772.1353-NODE-1353-length-13597-cov-10.147172_pt1 | contig 13597 bp, 10 predicted proteins | sample MGYA00380124_ERZ1026772 | MGnify/ENA primary metagenome ERZ1026772 (study PRJEB33269, sample SAMEA4719760) | human gut metagenome | biome: human-associated habitat; feature: organic feature; material: feces | place: Cameroon | collected 2013-10 ...
AAAAGTACGGAACGAACTAACGCGCATCAAGACGTAACCGCGGAGACGCTTACGGATGCGGCCACGGCTGGATTTGTAACCCATTGATAATCAGATATCATTTTAACAGTAGCGTGGAAACGCGGCCTATTTTTGGCTACGTTTCCACGCTCTGTTCTGTAACTAGTTGAATGTCAATCTCTCCCGAAACGGGGTGTGGCCGCGTCCCGCCAGCTGCGTGGGGCTACTTCGCCAGATCGTTTCTTCCCGCCAACGTGGTGGACGAAAAAACCCGATATGGGGAAGGGAAACCGACATAAGTCTGGATGACCACCCCTCGGGGCACTGTGTGATTCCTGTTTTTTGTTCCAATTAAAACGTTTTTCCGGAACAAAACATGTTGTAAAGCTCACTTGGTTCCATCTAAAACGTTTTCTTGGAACAAAATGCCTTATGATGTACACTTGGTACCGCTTAAAACGTTTTCACGGAACCAAATATCGAGTTTCGGTGGCGCATACTACCTACATATTGGCCTGCACACTATTTCACGATGGAAATCAGCGGCTTGGTGAGCGCCTCGTGTAGCTGGGTGTCGTAGCGGAGACGCACCTGGATGCCCGCCTCCTGGTAATAATAGCGCACAGCGATTTCCTCTTCGATGAACGGAACTATTTCAGACTTTTTCAGAAGGAGGAACTGCTCCTTTTCCATGTTCAGGCCCTTCTCCAAGGCATCCAGCTGCGATGCCATGGACTCAGCCATGCCATCCTTCACCAGCTCCTTCTTCATCTGGTCGAACCAAGTCTTCGCGCTTGAACGGTAATCGAAATCCTGCCCCTTCGCGTATTCCACGAAATCAGCATAATCCGCATCCGTCAGATGAAAATCCTCCAGCGCCGGAATGCTCTCATGCTTGCGCGCATACTCGAGAGAATATCTGTCAATGATTCCGTTCAATACCAATGAATATACCAGTCTGCTGTATTCTTTTACGGACAATGTGTCATCAGGTGTGATGCCGCCGCCGTCACGGACCGGACGACCATGTGCCGTGTAGAACTTATGTGTCAGGGAATCAGGGATATGCCCCACGCTTCCATCCTCGTTTCTATGGCTGTAATCAATCGCCTGGATGCAGCGGCCGCTAGGAGTATAATACTTGGCAGTGGTGACTTTCAGCTGTCCGTTGTAAGGAAGCGGACGGACACTCTGAACCAGGCCTTTGCCATACGTCCTGCGACCCATGATGGTCGCCCTGTCCAGATCCTGGAATGCGCCGGAAACGATCTCGGAAGACGATGCCGTACCTGAATCAACCAGCACAATGATAGGGATTTCCGTGTCTACAGGCTCTGTAGTGGTGCGGAATTCCTGACGTGGAACATTGGCATTGCCCTTGGACGAAACTACTAGCGAACCCTTTGGCACGAAGAGCGAAACGATGTTGACGGCCTCGCTCATGAGTCCGCCGCCGTTGCCGCGCAGATCGAGCACCAACTGCTTCATTCCCAGCTTCTTGAGCTTGAAATAAGCATTGCGCACATCGCCTGAAACATTCTCGGTAAATCCTGTCTGAAGAATATATCCCGTCGTGTCATTGATCATGCCTGCGTACTCCACGTCCGGCAGGTGGATGCGCTCGCGGACCACCGTAACTTTCACTGTGTCACCGGCATTCCATCCTTCGCCGCTACGGAGTTTCTTTACGCTGAAGACCACCGGCGTGCCAGGCTTGCCCTTCATTCTGGAGGTCGCCTCGCCTGCGTCCAGACCTGTTACGCTCACCCCGTCGATCGTCACGATTTCATCACCGCACTTCAGCCCTGCCTTGTATGCCGGCGAGTTCATATATGGCTCATTGATAACGACATTGCTCTCCTTCGAAGGCTTATAGATGATGGCGCCGATTCCGCCGTAGGTCTTGCCCAGCATGAACTCGAAATCCTCATTGTCCTCCTCGGGAACATACATCGTGTAAGGGTCCAGGTCCGAAAGCATTGCCTCGATACCGGCCTTTTCAATGCGGTCGAGCGGGAGCGAGTCCACGTACGAACGGTTCAATTCCTTGAGTATGGAGTTCTGGATTTCGACCCATTGTCCCAGTTTGAAATTCTTCGACTGCCCGAAGGCCGGCGCCGCAGCCATGGTCAATGCCGCTGCCGCAACCACTAATTTATTGTATTTCATATTTTTATTGTTTCAATGTTTTTTCGCCCCGCGGGGCAGCATTGTCCCGAAGGCATTGTCCTTATCGTGCAAGTCCTATGCCACCGGAGCATTGTACGAAAATACGAAAAATAATGAAAAACGCCCCTCGGAAATTTCCGGGAGGCGCGATATTGTCTATATCTGTAAAATATTACAGGTTAGCGTTTTCTTTTTTCCAGTCAGCAACTGCAGGAACGATGCCGAGTTCTACGATCTCGTCACGCATCTTGCAGAGGTGAGCGTAGGAAGCGTCGAGAGAAGCGAGCTCTTCAGCTGTTCCCTGAGGCATGACATAGTGGCAACCGGTAGCATCGATTGTGGTCGGCATTGCCATCATCACGTTCTGATACTTCTCGTTGTTTACGTATGTACCTGCAGGCAGTGTGAACGGAGCGCCGCCCATAGCAGCCTCGATCATCTTCACTGCGTTGTAAGCAGGGCTCTGGAATGAAGAACGGCCACGGAGCTTGATGATAGCTGAACCGCCCTGGATGGTGTTCTGTTTGATTTCGGCCATCTTCTCAGCAGAAAGACCCATCTCTGAGAGAGGTTTGCCGTCGATCTTTACCTGAGATGCGAATACTGCCATTTGCTCGCCGTGTCCACCGTATGTGTGGGCTCCGGTAACAGAGCTCTGAGGAACACCGAATTCCTTGGCAAGGTTGCTCTGGAGACGGGTAGAGTCGAGAGCTGCAAGTGATGTGAGCTGTTCCGGCTTCAGACCTGAATGGATAAGAGCGGTGAGAGCGGTAACGTCAGCAGGGTTGAAGATAACTACAACATGCTTTACGTCAGGGCAATACTTCTTGATATAGTCACCGAACTGAGCGGCGATCTGGCAGTTGCCTTTGAGAAGATCCTCACGGGTCATACCCTCTTTACGAGGTGCACCGCCTGAAGAAATGATGAATTTAGCGTCCTTGAAAGCTACTTCAGGATCTACGGTCCAAGTGATGTTGGCACCCTCGAAACCGCAGTGATACATTTCCTCTGCTACACCATGAACACCTGGCTCGAAGATATCGTAAAGGCAAATGTTTGGAGTAAGCCCAAGCATAAGGGCAGTCTGAGCCATGTTGGAACCGATCATTCCGCCGGCACCTACGATGGTCAACTTCTCATTAGTCAAATACTTCATAATAAAATGTATTATTTATTTATACGTTTCTTTCAATTCCACGCAAAGATAACAATTTCGGTTGATAATTGTTTGTCTGCGGAGGATTTTCACTGCAAAAGTTCAGCCATAGCGGCAATTCCGTATGATGATTTGCTGATTATTTTTGCGGATTCGATTTTTGTCGCTTGTCCGGAGGCTGCAGGCCCGGCGCGTTTGTCGTCCACGTTGCCCTCGACCTTGATCCCCGGTCTCTAGAAAAGTCCGTAAAGTTCCGAGTCAATCTTGTCCGTAATCGACGCGAAATCCTCCGGACGATTCTGGAAATCCAGCCCGTCAGCATCGATGACCAATACCTTCCCTGGGTACTCGGCAATCCACTTCTCGTACCTTTCGTTCAGCCCCTCAAGGTATTCTATTTCAATGCTTTTCTCATATTCGCGTCCACGTTTCTGTATTTGTGAAACGAGATGTGGAACGGAGGATTTCAGATAAATCAGGAGGTCCGGTGCCTTTACGAGCGACATCATCAGGCGGAACAATTCCATATATGTTTCGTAGTCTCGGTCCGAGAGGTTACCCATCGCCTTGTTGTTCGCCACGAAGATATATACGCCCTCGAAAATCGTGCGGTCCTGGATGATGACATCATCGGAATGGGAGATTTCCAGAACATCCTTGAAACGCTGCGTCAGGAAATAGACTTCCAGGTTGAAAGACCATCTCTTGATGTCCTTATAGTAATCTTCAAGATAAGGATTGTATGTAACCGCCTCATACTTAGGCGTCCAGCCATAATGTTCCGACAGCATACGGGTCAATGTCGTCTTGCCGCAGCCGATATTTCCTGCTATTCCAATGTGCATATCATGAAAGTTTCTCGTTTTGCAAAATTACGCTTATTTTTTAATTTTGCATAGGGAGTGCCGCTTTTAAGTATTGCGCGCTTTCTTATTGTGATTTTTGGTAAGATACTATGCTGAAGATATTGACATTTACTTTCAATTCTTTTGGGGAGAATTGTTCATTGGCTTGGGATGAAACAGGCGAAGGCGTCATCATTGACCCTGGTTTTTACAATGATGCGGAGGCGCAGGCCTTGTTCGGGAGGATTGCCGAGAAGCAGGTGCGTCCTGTCATGGTGCTGCTGACGCACGGCCATTTCGACCATATTTTCGGGGTGAAGGAGTGTGCTGACAAATATGGCATTCCGGTCTACATGAACCAGGAGGACAATTATGTCCTTCAGCATAATTTCAGCCAGGTTTTCGGCCTGAAGGAGCCGGACACGTCCTTCACCACGCTGCCGCTGGAGGATGGGCAGATTATCAAGTTCGGCAATACTGAGTTTCAGGTGATTACCACGCCTGGACATACTCCGGGTGGCGTGTGTTTCTACGACAAGGCTGACAAGGTGGTCTTTACAGGTGACACTCTTTTCGCCGGCAGCATCGGCCGCACAGATCATCCGGGCGGCGATTATGACAAGTTGATCGTCTCATTGATGGATAAGCTCATGGGCATTCCAGGCGACGTGACCGTCTTTCCAGGTCATGGCCACAACACCATGATTTCCGACGAGCGCACCCACAATCCGTTCCTCCAGCCGTTCAACGAGCCCGATCCGGATCATCTCGACTGGGACGCCGACGGCATCGAACTCCACGGCGGCGAGGCGTAGTGATTGTTCGGCTGGCCCTTTCCATCTCGGCCCAGGCGTCCATGCCTCCAGAGGCTCCACTTCCGCCGTGTCCGTGCTGATGTGACCGTTTTCCGTTTTTCTTCCAGACTTGCCCGACATCTGCCCGTCCGTAAGCGTCTCCAGGGTTACCCCACGACCGCTGTCTGCGCCTTCGGAGTTACGTTTTGACGCGCTGGCGGGACGCGGCCACGCCCCGTTTCTGGGGACGTTGATTTTCAATGGGTTATAAAACCGGGCGTGGAAACGTGGCCAAAAAAAGGCTGCGTTTCCACGCCCTGGTTAAAATGGTGTCTGATTATCAATAAGTTACAAAACACCCCGTGGCCGCGTCCCGCCGGGGGGGGGAGAGGAAAAAAGGGGAGCTGAGCATGGAAGGGGCCCACGGTAATCCTTGCCCGAAGTCGTCCCAGGTTACCATTGCCCGAAGTTGCTCGTGAACTCGTTCCATAGCCTGCCACGTCAGTGTTCCTGTTTTTCAGCCTTGCCCATAGCAGCCGCATACGCGTCCCGCCACGCGCCGGATTATTATTTCCGAGGATACCTGCCTAGTATTCCTGACAGGAGATCCGGGGGCAATGAACTGATCCGTGCTGCCCTGGAGGTGGTCAGACGATACTTTTTGACCAGATCGGCTGCTGCGATACACCTCCTTTCGATGGACAAGCTCTTGTAACTGCTGCTGAACCGGTTGATGCTGATTCCCTCTAGGGACTGATATAACTCATCATCCCTGAACTTCACTGATTTCAGGATTCCGGAATCGGTTTCATATTCGACATCATTGTTCTTGGAAAGGTAGAAGGAAAACTGTCTCGGATTGTTGAAATACTGTTCCATTTCATGAACTTTGACATATTGTCCGGGGAAGACCAAGTTATTGTCGTCAAGAACAAGGTCCTGAGGTAGAAGGACTTTCGAGGAAAAAAGCTCACGTTGCATGCGGATGCTCAGCGATGACAGCTTCCTTCCTGACGGAAGACAATGATTATCATTGAAATACATGCTTGCGGATGACCATAGGTATGCCGTGGGGATTACATTCATGCCGGCAGCCATTGGATTCCTCAAAATGTACCCGCATACGCCGCGCAAATAGTCGGTGTCAGCTATATGCTTGATGCTCAGGTCAATGTCTTCGGAATGTTTGATCTCAGAATAGACCTTTTTAATTGCCGCAAGCCTTCTCTGGAGATATGCCTTGGCAAATCTTTTCACATCGAGGTATTCTCCTCGTAGAAGAAAATGGAAGTGGTTGTTCATCAGGCAATAGGCATATATCTCAATGTCATATTTCAATGAACACACGAGAATGTCATTTACTCCTCTTACAAAATCGGTGTCGCTTCTGAACATGAGTGACTCATACGTTCCGGAAGAGCAAACATGGTAAAAATCAATAGTCATTTCTCTAGGTGTTTTTTTGCGTAAGTAAGCCTTAAAAAATTATCAAGTTATTTGTTAAAGATTACCAAATATAGCAAAAGCGGTTTGCCCGACCTAGGAAATATAGGCTATTAATTGCATTAATTTATGATTTTTATGTGTTTCAATAAAAACTGTGACATTTTTGAATGTCTGCTGATACATAATTGATATTCAAATTTTCGATACTCGTCTTCGTGTGTCGATAATTTGGATAATATTGTTATATTTGTGATAAGCCAATAAAAAAGAAGGCGAAGAAGGATGTCCTTCTCCACCTTAGATGTTTTCACAACGGAATAATCCTTATTGTGATTTGCTTCAGATTGGTGCGAAGATAGTATTAATAAACTAAACAAACAATAACCGGCATGAAAAAAATTTTAGGCCTCGATCTAGGCGTAGGCTCTATCGGATGGAGTCTCATCAATGCGGATAAAGACAATAAACCAATTGCTATACTAGGTCTCGGCAGCAGGATAATATCATTGTCTCCCGACGAATCTTCTGAATTTACATCCGGCAATGCTGCATCGAAGAATCAGAAACGTACACAAAAGCGGACTGCCAGAAAGGGATATGACAGATATCAGATGAGGCGTCAGGCTCTTACTGATAAGTTGAGGAAATTGAAAATGCTTCCGGATGAGCGTTTGATAAAATTGCCTGTTCTTGACCTATGGACACTAAGAGCCAGGGCGGCAACTCCTGGCGAAAAACTCACTTTGCCGGAAATTGGACGAGTTCTGTATCACATCAATCAGAAACGTGGTTATCGGCATTCTAGAAGTGATGATTCGGCAGATAAAGAACAGAGGGAGTATGTGCAGGCTATCAACAAGCGTTTTCAGGAAATTAGGGAAGAAGGCGTTACGATTGGTCAGCATTTTGTAAAAAAGTTAAAAGAAAGCGAGGTCGTAACCGACAAGGGCGCATTCTACAATTATCGCATCAAAGAACAGGTGTTCCCGCGTGATGCCTATGTGGCCGAGTTCGACAAGGTAATGGATTGTCAAAAAGTTTTTTATCCTGAGGAGTTGAGTGAAGCCAATATTAATGAGTTTCGAAACGAAATTATCTTTTATCAGAGAAATCTCAAATCTTGCAAACATCTTGTGTCGCGATGTGAGTTTATGACTAGAAGTTTCTTGGACGAGGAACATAGACCGGTGTTGGACGCTTCCGGAAAATTGGTGATATCCGGTCCTAAGGTGGCGCCCAAATCTTCTCCGATATTTCAGGTTTGTAAGATTTGGGAGGAAATCAATAACCTCAGTATCCGTAATAAAGAAAACGATGAACTTCATATAAGCCCGGAACAGAAGAAGGAGATATTCGAGTATCTGGACAATAATGAAAAGATAACGTCTGCCGCTCTGTATAAGATTCTGGGTATCAGCAAAGGTGATGGCTGGTCTGTTGACAAGGCGCTGAGCAAAGGTTTTACGGGCAATACGACAAAGGTCGCAATATCCAAAGCTCTTGGGAAAGCTAATGATGCCAAGAAGAGAGACTTGCTGAGGTTTGATTTGAGATTGAAAGAAAACGGCGTAAACAAAGACACCGGGGAAATCATCTGTGAGATTGATCCTGAATGCGAAAATGAACCATTGTACAAACTGTGGCATGTCATATATTCTATAAATGACAAGGATGCGCAGAGGCATGCGTTGACCAGTCAATTCGGAATCAATGATGAAGCCTCTCTTGCTGAATTGTCTAAAATCGACTTCGTAAAACAGGGATACGGCAGCAGGTCGGTCAAGTTTATGAGGAAACTGTTGCCGTCACTCATGGATGGAGCCAAATACAGTGAAGCTTGTGATGTGATTGGTGTCAATCATTCCGGAAGTCTGACAAAATCCGAGAATGAAGCTCGTGAACTGTTGCAAAGAATCCCGCAACTTCAGAAAAATGAGCTACGACAGCCTGTTGTGGAGAAAATCCTTAACCAGATGATCAATGTTGTCAATGCTGTTATTGAGAAATTCGGTGGTGTTGACGAGATTCGTGTGGAAATGGCCAGAGAATTGAAACTCAGCAAAGAAGGACGGGCAGCTACAGCTAAAAATATCCGCGACAGGGAGAAAGAGAATAAAGAAATTGCTGAAAAAATCATTGAACTTGGCGTAACGCCTTCGAAAAACAAGATTCTCAAATATCGTCTATGGCAAGAGGCCGGCCAGAAGTGTTTCTATTGCGGTCAGCCGGTTGGAGCAACGGAGTTTCTCAATGGTCTGGATGTGGAAATTGAACATGTTGTGCCTAAGACATTGCTCTTCGATGACTCTTTTTCCAATAAGGTTTGCGCATGCAGGAAGTGCAATGCGGAGAAGAGAAATTCAACAGCCTATGACTATATGAAGAGTAAGGGTGAAAATGCATTCAATGATTATCTGCGTCGTGTGGACACTGCTTTCAGTGAGCATAAGATCAGTTTTACCAAACGCTCACGACTTCTCACGCCTGCCGATAAAATCCCCAAAGACTTTATATCACGACAACTTGTTCAGACTCAATATATTTCCAGAAAAGCTATGGAAATTCTCAAACAAGTATGTCACAATGTATATGGCTCAAGTGGTGAAGTGACATCTTATCTTCGCAGGATTTGGGGGTATGATGAAATATTGCACTCGTTGGATTTGCCGAGGTATCGGGAAGGAGGAATGACGGCTGAGGTCTCCTATGAACACCGCGGTCAGACCCATACGGAAGAACGCATTAAGGACTGGAGTAAACGATTGGACCACAGGCATCATGCCATTGATGCATTGACAATAGCTTGTACGCGACAAAGTGTTATCCAGAGGCTGAATAATTTGAGTTCGATGACGGCTGTTGCAGGCGAAGCAATGTCGCTCGACAAATGGACATTGGCGCAGCCGCATTTCAGTGTGCAGGAAGTGAGTGATAAGGTGGGCGGAATATTGGTGTCGTTCAAAGCTGGCAAGAAGGTTACAACTCCGGGGAAAAGATATACTTATCGAGGAGGAAAACGTATCCTTGCGCAGGACGGCTTGCTGATACCTAGGGGAGCATTGTCTGAGGAAAGCGTTTATGGCCGGATATCTGCCCTTGAGAAGAATGTGCCTGTAAAGAAATTGTTCGAACGTGTGGAGGATATTGTGAAACCTGGAATTCGGGCGGTGGTTGAAGACAGGTTGAAGGCTTATGACAATGATGTTAATGCAGCGTGTGCGTCATTGAAGAAAGAACCATTGTATTTGGATGCTGAAAAGACAATACCGCTGGAATATGGAACTTGTTACAAGAGAGAGTATGTAATCAAATATCCGATTTCTTCATTGAAGACAAAGGATGTGGAGTCTATAATAGACGGGCATATCCGCCAGATTGTTTCTGAACGGCTTTCCGAATATGGGAATGATACCAAAAAGGCTTTTGCTGAACCATTATATGCTGATGATGCCAAGACGATTGCTGTCAGGACCGTGAGGTGTTACACGGGACTGGATCAGGTCGTTCCGGTTAAAAAAGATGTTGCAGGCAATAATATCGGCTTCGTAAAGCCTGGCAACAATCACCATATTGCAATTTACAGAGATGCAGATGGGAAATTCCACGAATGCGTTGTGACATTCTGGGATGCGGTGGAACGCAAGAAATATGGTATTCCGGTGATTGTCAGAAATCCGGATGAGGTATGGGATGTTGTCATTGACAAGAATGTTCCGGAAGAATTGGTGGCGGGGCTTCCTGCTCTTGGTTGGTCGTTTGTTATGAGCTTGCAGCAGAATGAAATGTTTATCTTGGGCATGGAAGATGACGAGTTCAGGGATGCAATGGCGGAGGCGGATTATAAGGCACTTGGGGCGCATTTGTATAGGGTGCAAAGCTTGTCACGTTCAGATTATTATTATCGCTGTCAATATGAGACGCAGTTGGATAACTCTAATGGGGCAATGCGGATGAAGAAGTTTTATAGAGTAAGGAGTTTTAATGCCTTATTCAATTTACATCCTCGCAAGGTCGCCGTCAGCCTTCTTGGTGAAATGTCATTGAAAAATGATTAGACGCACTTTATACTTTGGAAATCCGGCGTATCTGTCGTTGAATCTCAGGCAACTTGTTATTAGAAAGCCTGAGGTAAAGGGGGATATGCCGAATTTCGATGAGACGGGCGTTTTAAAAGATGTTGTGAAAACTATCCCGATTGAAGATATTGGACTGGTTGTTCTTGATTGCCCGCAAATTGTTGTGACACAAGGCGCTCTGGCGGCATTGCTGGAAAATAATTGTGCCGTAATCACTTGCGACAAGTCTCATCTCCCTACCGGATTGCTGTTGTCGCTCTATGGGAATAAGTTGCAGGCGGAGCGTTATACATGCCAGGTGGAGGCATCATTGCCTCTCAAGAAACAGCTTTGGCAACAGACGATTCAGAGTAAGATACGTAATCAGGCGGCGGTCTTGAAATATGCGACAGGAGAAGATCCCAAGAATATGATTTTGTGGGTCAATGCTGTGCGGAGCGGAGATCCGGACAATGTTGAGGGGCGCGCTGCGGCGTATTACTGGAAAACAGTCTTTTTGGAAAATCCGTACTTTACCAGAGGAGGTGATGATGTAGTGAATATTATGCTTAACTATGGGTATGCTATTGTCAGAGCCGTCGTTGCAAGGGCTTTGGCAGGTGCCGGTCTTATTCCGACATTGGGCATACATCATCACAACAGATATGATGCTTATTGTCTGGCAGATGATATGATGGAGCCGTATCGGCCTTATGTTGATAAACTAGTCGTGGATATTGTCAATGAAGAAAACCCTGAGGAATTTGATTTGAGTGTAAAACGTAAGTTATTGGAAATTCCTGTTGTTGAGGTGGTTATAGATGGGGTTCGCCGTCCTCTTATGTTGGCGGTGAGCCAGACGGTGAATTCCTTGCAGAAGTGTTTTGCTGGAACCATGCGAAAATTGTCTTATCCTGATATGTATGGATAGGTTTAGTGAATATAGAATCATGTGGGTGCTGGTATTTTTCGATCTTCCTACTGACACCAAGAAAGAACGGAAGAATGCGGCTCTATTCAGGAAGCGTCTGATAGAGGATGGGTTCGTCATGTTCCAGTTTTCAATCTATATGCGACATTGTCCTTCTTCTGAAAATGCACAGGCTCATATCAATCGGGTAAAATCATTTCTTCCTGATTTGGGACAGGTGGGAATTTTGTGCATTACAGATAAACAGTTCGGAAATATGGAGCTGTTTTCTGAACATAAGCCAAGGGAGTGCGAAGATATTTACATTCAGTTGGAGTTGTTTTAGTCTCAAGTCCTGCATTAGAAATTTAAAATCGAGAAGAATACAAAAAAATCCGGACAAAAATGTTCCGGATTTTTTAGCGATAAAATGTCGTATAACTTGTTGTGTGCCAGCTTCCTATAGCGTATATACTGTTATCGCTGGCGTAAATTTAAATAATCTGAAAGCAAATCACAACGAGATGGAATTTGTAACGATTGAAGCTACCACTGTTATCGCTGGCGTAAATTTAAATAATCTGAAAGCAAATCACAACAAAGCTACTGAACATGGTTATGTTATTGTTACTGTTATCGCTGGCGTAAATTTAAATAATCTGAAAGCAAATCACAACTCAACATATACGTTCAATTCCTCGGCGGCAACTGTTATCGCTGGCGTAAATTTAAATAATCTGAAAGCAAATCACAACACTAACTGCTTCATACTTACAAATCGTCGTACTGTTATCGCTGGCGTAAATTTAAATAATCTGAAAGCAAATCACAACGATTCCGCAATGCGTTCCATTTCTCGTGATACTGTTATCGCTGGCGTAAATTTAAATAATCTGAAAGCAAATCACAACACAAATGATAAGATAAAGTCCGACACTGAACTGTTATCGCTGGCGTAAATTTAAATAATCTGAAAGCAAATCACAACATTAAAAATTGATTGTCAATTTCCGAAAGTACTGTTATCGCTGGCGTAAATTTAAATAATCTGAAAGCAAATCACAACTTAATTTAGTATTTTTGCTCATGAAATCCAACTGTTATCGCTGGCGTAAATTTAAATAATCTGAAAGCAAATCACAACACAAAAGCCGTAGTCAAACACGCTCGCGACACTGTTATCGCTGGCGTAAATTTAAATAATCTGAAAGCAAATCACAACAAATCAGGTGCTTTTCAAGGTGCTGCTAATACTGTTATCGCTGGCGTAAATTTAAATAATCTGAAAGCAAATCACAACGTGAGGTTCCAGGCCTTCTACAAGCCGTAGACTGTTATCGCTGGCGTAAATTTAAATAATCTGAAAGCAAATCACAACGCTGACGGTACTCTTCCTGAAGATACCTTGACTGTTATCGCTGGCGTAAATTTAAATAATCTGAAAGCAAATCACAACACAACCAGCATAAGGATTTTTTATAATGACACTGTTATCGCTGGCGTAAATTTAAATAATCTGAAAGCAAATCACAACCGCCTTTCGGCAACAATTTGACCTTGGACAACTGTTATCGCTGGCGTAAATTTAAATAGGGGTTGTCGTTTAATGTTTTCAATATGAGCGAAGCAGCGACCAATCCCTTCAATTTCTGCGTTCGACTCATCAAAATTTCAGTTTTATATCTGTTTCCGGTCGTTTCGGCCGGTTTTTTTGTCTGTTTTTCATGGCGAGGATACAGTTCCCCCACAAGAGCTCAGCATTGACCGCAAGTTTCTGTATCAGGCAGCAGCCAAACGCGCCCTTTGTTCTATCCTGTCCGCCAGCTGAACCACGTTTGCCGTGTGGATGCCGAAGAAGATATACAGGATTTCCGTCCGCTTCGTCCTGGCTTTGACCCTTCTGAGATCATAGTGCTCTTTCTGTGTCCCGAACGAGCCCTCCATCGCAGTCGCCCTCACTCTGGCAAGGTCTTTTCGGACAAGGTCTTTCTCCTTTTTCTTCTCTCCGAACGGACGGCCTCTTTTCACGAAAGATGTCTGTATTCCGTTCGCCTTGCAGTAGTCCCTGTTTTCTGTTCCCGCGTAGCCCGTATCTCCTCCGACCTTTTTCGCTTCGACCCCAAACAGTCTCTTGTGCATCTTCAGGCAGTGCACCAGACGAGTCCCTTCATTGAACGCATTGAATGACAGCTTCTCAATGAACGATATCCCGTCGACCA
>ERZ1026772.1354-NODE-1354-length-13596-cov-4.318366_pt1 | contig 13596 bp, 11 predicted proteins | sample MGYA00380124_ERZ1026772 | MGnify/ENA primary metagenome ERZ1026772 (study PRJEB33269, sample SAMEA4719760) | human gut metagenome | biome: human-associated habitat; feature: organic feature; material: feces | place: Cameroon | collected 2013-10 ...
GATCTGAGCGAGGCGGAAAAGGAGATCAAAATTTCCGTTGTGCTTGCAAAGTAAGTCTCAAGAAAGGTTCCGGTGCTTTTGGCACCGGAGCCTTTCTGCCAATTTGCTTCTTACAAAACTGCGAATCAATCCTGCAAGGAGGAATATCGAAGGATGAAAAACGCGGCATTTGCCTGTTGCCCGATGCGTGCTATCTCTCCGAGTTCAATGTTTCCGGTAAACCGAACCGGACAAACCTTGGAGAACGTGCGGCAATATCCCCACCGGCTTTATTCCATATTTCAATCCTCGTGATCGTCCCCAGCGTGTCCGAGAGCGGATTTCTTTTGCTGCAACTTCCTGCGGCGCTTGTGGTCGATGTAAGTTGGCAGAACGGCGGCATCGCGCGGTGGCGTGCCATCCGTCATCTGCTCCACAGCACGACCAAACTGCACAGCGCCGCGCAGCAGATCACTGCCGTAGCCGAGATCCACGCGAACAAAATTTCGCAGGAAACGTTCTCTGCGTGAAGCAGGAAAATGCAGCAGGAAAAGGAGAAATGTGAGAATGGCAAAATCTCAATGGACGAGTTTATACAGTGGCTGAAAGAGTCTTGAAGGAAACGGAACAGCGAAGCCTGTCACAACGAACCTGCCTCGCTGCCTTTTGATATTCTTTCAGAATCACCGTTTTCTCGGCTTTCTGTGATACAAAACTGCAAAAAGCATTGCTACGGCGAAAACCAGCAGAGATACTCCGTACAGGATCAGATCCTTTGGGGATGCTGCCGAGGATGTGCTTCCTGTATTGCCGGGGAAGTTGCCCATAGACGGCCTGCCGCCGGAATTGCCTTTGCCGCCATTTTGCGCGTTTTCGTCCGTTTGCTGGGGATTGTCAGAGGCATCCTGACTTCCTCCGACAAATTGGGAGGAATCGAATCCGCTTGGCGGTTCGCCGCCGAACTGAGATGCGTCAAATCCATCTGGCAGTTCGCTATTAAAATGTGACGGGTCAAATCCATCCGGCATTTCACCGTCGAACTGGGATGGGTCGAAATCAGAGGATGGTGTATTTTCAGGCTCGGCGAACCCATCCGGCGCAGTCTGCGTTTCGGAAGTATCCTGTGCCGCATCCGGCGTATCTGAGGTGTTTTCAGAAGCCGTCGGCGCGTTGAAGCCAAACCCACCGCCGCCACCGCCGGTGTTCATGCTGCCCATCACGCTGATATCCAGCGTGGAGGCATCCACCAGCGCGTCGCTGCTGCGCTGCTCCGCTTCGATGGAGGGGATCGTCCCGTCAAGCTGTCCCTGAATGGATTCGCCCCGCAGCTTCACCACCTGATAGAGGGTATCGACCGCCGTCAAATATTCGTCGTAGGAATAGAACGCAGTGGGGTCTGTCTCCACAAGCACGTTGATCTGACCACGGACCCGCTCATAGAACGCGTCAAAGCCGCCGCCATCAATATACTCACTCACGAGCTGTTGCAAATAGGTGTAATACTGACTGTGGTATGTCTCATCCTCCATCAGTGTGTCAAAAAAGGTTGTACCAGAGAACGCATTGTCGATGGCGTCGTTGACAACACTGGTGGCGTCACTGCTGCCGCCCATGCCGCCAAGCGCCAGATTATAGTCCCAGGGGATCAGATTCAGCTTCCCTCCGGATTCATAGAGATAGTAGTTGTGCGCCATGGAGCCTGACAGGCTGTCCTCGTTGACGGAAAACACATGGACTGCCATATAGCGGAGCAGATTATCAATGTCCATATAGGTTTCGAGATCATTGCCCTCCGAGATATTTTTGAGCGCAGTGACCACGCGCTGGTGGTCAGCCTTTGTGGTTTTTGTGACCTCGCCATCCCAGATGGTCTCGTAGCTGTCCAGTTCATCATCCGTGTAGTTGAGATCCGCGCCGCCTCCGCTCATGGAGAGGCCGCCCTTGCCGCCTGCAAAATTGAAATCCATCGACGGGCGTTCCCCGGAATCGGTTGAAGGCTCTGCCGAGGTTTCACCGCTCGAATCCGGCTTTTGAGATGGTTCAAAGGTATCGTCTGATGTCTGACCGGGGACAGCGGGAGGATTTTCCTGATCGGTATTTCCTTGCATATCCGGCGGCGCCATGTTTTCAAATGCCCCACCACCGAAATCTTTTCCACCGCCGATATTCATACTGTCCGGCTTATAGAGTTTTCCGCTTTGCACACCGTAGTTACGGAGCATAAAGCTGTCCTCCACCGCTTCCAGCGCCAGATAAACGCCCCAATATTCGCCGTTGACGGAGATTTTAGCGTAATTGTAAAGGGAGGCATCCGCTCCGAGATACTGGTACATATCGTAGATCAGCACCTCTTTCATATTGGTGGCATCGGCGTAATTATTGTTCAGGATCAGTTTATCCAAACCGAAGCAGGTCTGCCCGTCCACATACTGGTCAAATTCCAGCTTGAAGCTGTAGCGGTCAGTGGTAGGGTCGCTGGCAATGGAGGTCAGGCTGGTGTTTCCCTTGGGACGGATACCCACACGATAAAAGGTCGTGCCGTTGACCTCCACATCGCATTGGTAGTATTCCTCTGCCGTGGAGTTTTCCAGCATGGCGTTCCAGTCTGCGTCATCCATCAGAATGTTGACGCTGATGACGCTGATGACGCTGTCCGTGTCAAAGAGCGCCGTTTCGTATTCCATGGAAATGCCGGTATCTCCGGCAGCCACTTTGATCTGCCGGGAAAATGCGACTGCGCAAAAACAGATGCAGACAGCGACCGCCATGACCACAGCGATGATTTTCGTGATGTGTTTATGAGCGATCATGTGCTTCCTCCGTTACGACAGGTATTCGCCGTTGTAGCTGACAAGGGTCGCATTCTCCACGCCGGGCAGACGGGAGATCAGGTTGACAAAGCCGGTGGACGCTTCCTTGGTGCGCAGCTCCGCAGTCAACTCGATCCCAGCGGTGGTGATAGTCTTGGATTTGACGATGTAGTGCTCGGCATCTTTGCCGAGGATATCCAGCGCGGCTTTTTCCGTTTTTTCGTCTGCGCAGTTCATCACAAGGATGTAGGGATTGTTGTGAATCTTGCGGTTGGCAAACAGCAGAAGGATTACGCCGATGATGGCAGAGCCGATGACAGCCAGCGGGATCATGCCTGCACCAATGACAATGCCCACCGCCAGCGACCAGAACAGAAACACGATCTCAACCGGTTCCTTAATTGCGGTACGGAAGCGGACGATGGACAGCGCACCCACCATGCCGAGAGACAAAACTACATTGGATGTGACGGCCATGATGACCAGGGTTGTGACAAGGGACAGCCCAACCAGCGTCAGCGCGAAGCCGCTGGAATATAGTACTCCGGTCAGCGTTTTCTTGTAGATGATAAAAATAAATAAGCCGATCACCAGCGCGACGGCCAGACCGATGACGGTATCAAGAATGGAAAACTCGGAAACGTTCTCCAAAAAACTGGATTTGAAAATGTCATTGAAGCTCATGTTGCTTTCTCCTTACTGATTGATAATTGATGAATGATTAGCCGAACCGGCGGCAGGAACCGTATTTTGAGAACGCCTGCTGGCGTAGTTCTTCTGATTGCAGCAGACAGCGGATGATCTCCGGCAGAAAGGCGTCAAATTTTATCTCTAAGATCACATCGCCGGGGGCATCTGTCGCACAGATATCCGAAATCGCGCCATCTGAAAAATCTCGCTGAAACAGGCTTGTCCGGATATGGGAATCGAAGGTCACGCGGACATTTCCTGCATCGTAGATGTAGGGCTCCCGCACATAGGACACCAGCACGCGGGGGCGAAGCTGCTGCGTTTTCATTTTGCAGTATAGCTCCCGGACAAGCCCGTCCGGATGCTTCAGCATCCATGCCCCTGGCTCCTGAAGGATCCTACGATACTCCTCGACGGTCAGTGGGGCGTCAATTTTCATACAGAGGTCATTGTGCTTGATCTTCTTTTCCAGCGTAATGAAAGAAAAGTCGTCATTGTAATAGCGGATGCGGAATTTTTCCCGCTTCTGCACGCCGTTGACCTTTTCCCGCAGCGCCTTGTCCCCGTAATTATCAAAGTAGACGCTTCGTATCGTATAAAGCCCATCCGCACCCGTATGCGGATCGCACTTCATGACAGTTCTAAGCCGCTGTCTGAGTGCGTGGTGGTCGGCAGGGCTGATTTGATATTTCAGTTCATGCCGGTAGCTTCCGGTAAGCTCCATTGTCATACTCCTTTCTGTTTTTTGTTGTAACGAACAAACCCCATTCTACAAAGGCATCCTAAAATGTACTTGAAAACGCACCGATCTATGAAAAAAGGCCGGGCAGAGCGCATCTGCCCGGCGCTTTCTATGTGAACACCGCTGGGCAGTGATTGTTGTTCGTCTGCCGCTTTCAGCACATTGCTACGGTGGACAGTAACCGTCAGCACGCTTTCTTCTGCTATAGCCATGAATGAGTTGCTGCGTGTTTCTGCTTTGCAGTATGCTGCCGCGTCCTGAAATGGACTCGAAAAAGTATGTAAGAAATTTGTGAACTTCTGCATCATATCGACACTTTATTTGGCCACAATCTTCTGCTATCATAAAAGAGATTTCAAGCTCATTTTGACTTGCTGTGCAAGAATAGGCGCAGATTGGAGGGATGTGCCATGCGTATCCTGATTGCAGAAGATGAAGTGACCATCGCCCGTGCGCTGAAGGTCATGCTGGAAAAGAACAAATACACTGTGGATATGGTTCACAACGGAAACGATGCACTGGACTATATTCAGGCGACGACCTATGACGCACTGGTGCTGGATATTATGATGCCGGGAAAAGACGGAATTGAGGTATTAAAAGCAGCCCGCGCAGAGGGAAATACCACACCTGCCCTGTTTCTGACGGCAAAGGCGGAGGTAGCAGACCGGGTAGCCGGACTGGATGCCGGTGCAGACGATTATCTCCCAAAGCCCTTCGCCGCTAGTGAGTTTCTTGCCCGTGTCCGCGCCCTTACCCGGCGCAGCAGTTCCTACGCATCGTCCATGCTCAGTTTTGGAAATGTCACACTGGATTGCAGCCAATATCTGGTGAAAACTGCTCTGGGGGAAGTGCGGCTGAATAACAAGGAGTATCAGCTCATGGAACTGTTTTTTCGCCATCCCCGGCAGGTGTTTTCGTCGGAACACCTGATGGAGAAGGTATGGGGCCTTGACAGCGAAGCAGAGATGGATGTGGTCTGGACATACATTGGCTTTCTAAGAAGAAAGCTCAAGCAGATCGGCGCTGAGATCGAAATTCGGACGATCCGCGGCGCGGGCTATGCGTTGGAGGAGATGCGATGCTGAAAAAGATGCGCTGGCGCTTCATTGGCGCGGCAATGGCGGCGTTTACCGCAGTTGTCCTGACGCTTCTGTGCTTCGTAAATCTGTGGAATTATCATAGTGTGACGGACCAGCAGGATGAAGCACTGCTGCGGCTCATGGAGACTGAAACTCAGAAAATGCCGTTTTCTCCCGGCCGGGGCGCGCCGCCCTTCGATGATTGGTCGCACTTCTCCCCGGAGGTGCAGTATTCCCTCCGCTTTTTTGCAGTCCACTATCTTTCAGATGGCGAAGTTCTGCGAGTGAATCAGGATTTTATCGCGTCCATCTCCAAAAGTGATGCCGAAACCTATGCGGACACGGTATTGGAAAGTGGAAAAGCACAAGGCTATGAAAGCGGCTACCGCTATCTGGTCGATACAACAGAGGACGAAACGGTGGTGCTGTTCCTCAACTCCGAGCGGGAGATACAGACCATGCGGTCGCTGCTGTGGATCACACTGGCTATTGCTGCCGTGTGCCTTGTAGTCGTGTTCGGCCTAGTGGTTCTCTTTTCCCGGCGAGCCATCACGCCGTATCTCAAAAACATGGAGGCACAGAAGCAGTTTATCACCAACGCAAGTCATGAGCTGAAAACGCCCCTGACCGCCATCTCCACCAGTGCAGATGTGTTGGCGTTGGAGTATGACGAGGATGAATGGGTGCATAACATCCAGACGCAGGCAGGACGGCTGTCCAAGCTCATCACCAATCTTGTGACCCTCTCCCGGCTGGATGAAGAGGATCCGTTCCCGGTCCGCACGGAATTTTCTCTCAGCGATGTGCTCTGGGAAATCAGCGAGCCGTTTGTTTCTCTTGTGCAGGCAAAGGGAAAAACATACACACAGGATATCGCAGATGGCTTGAGCGTGACTGGTGATCGCACAGCGATTCAGCAAATGGTTTCTATCCTGCTGGACAACGCCCTCAAATATTCTCCCGACGGCGGCAGCATTTCCCTGACAGCACGGCGCAGCGGGAAAAAGGCGGAGATCACCGTCTCCAACACCACGGATGGGGTGCGGAACATCGACGCTGCCCGCCTGTTTGACCGCTTCTACCGTGCGGATGAATCCCATTCCAATACCGTGAGCGGAACCGGCATCGGACTTTCCATCGCAAAAGCCACGGTGGATGCCCACGGCGGGAGAATTTCTGCAAAGCAAACGGGTAACACGATCACATTCCAAGTCACATTGTAAATTAAATCAAGATACGGGGTATCTTCCAGTTGTGAAGATACCCCGTATTTTTATTTTCTTTTTCAAGCTCATTTCAAGTCCATCCGCTACGATTTTTAAGATACCTGGCATAACAGGGCAAGGAGGTATAGCAGATGATTCAGGTTTCGCACCTAACCAAGTATTACGGCGATTTTCTGGCGGTGAATGATCTGTCCTTTGAAATTCAGGACGGTCACGTCTATGGCTTTCTCGGCCCCAACGGGGCAGGGAAGTCTACCACCATGAATATCATGACCGGCTGTCTTTCCCCGACAGACGGCACCGTGAAGATCGGCGGCTTTGACATTCTGGAGCAGCCGGAGGCGGCCAAAAAACTGATCGGCTATCTGCCGGAGCAACCGCCGCTGTATCCCAATGAGACACCGCAGGAGTATCTGACCTTTGTAGGCGAAGCAAAGGGGTTGCGCGGAAAAGAGCTGCGGGAGGAGATCGACAGCGCCGTGCAGAGCGCGGGCATTGAGAATGTGCGTGATCGGCTGATCGGGACGCTCTCCAAGGGTTATCGCCAGCGCGTCGGGATCGCGCAGGCACTTTTGGGCAAGCCGCAGGTCATCATTCTGGACGAACCCACTGTCGGTCTTGACCCGATCCAGATCATTGAGATACGCGATTTCATTAAAGAACTGGGTAAAACCCATACGGTCATCCTCAGCTCCCATATTCTTTCCGAGGTGCAGGCTGTGTGCGAGCAGGTACTTATTATCTCCAAGGGCAAGCTCGTCGCGTTCGATACGCCGGAGAATCTCGAAAAGCTGCTGACGGCGTCGAGCGGAATTACATTTCAGGTTGAAGCTGGAAAAGAACCAGCCGAAGAAATTCTCGCGCAGCTCGATGGCTTGTCCGGTTGGGACATTTCCGAAACAGGCGGCATTTGCAGCGTGACGGCAAATCTTGTAGAAGGACAAGATGCCAAGGCCGTCTGCGGCAAGCTCACGATGGCGTTTGCGGCCAAGGGCCTGCCGGTCTTTGAAATGCGGACGAAGAAAGCGAATCTGGAGGATGTGTTCCTCGAACTGACAGAATCCGGCGCGGCGAAAATATGCCGCAGGACTTCACAGAATCCGATACAGAAAGTGAGGTGGGCGAAGAATGATTGCTGTTCTCAAGCATGAGCTGCGCAGCGCGTTCAATTCACTGACGATCTATTTATTCTGCGCGGCGCTGCTTTGTTTTGTCGGCGTAGGTGCAATGATCTACAACATTCAGGCATCCGTTGCCAACTTTGAATATGTCCTGAACTTTGTGTCCATCGGTCTTGTGGTCATCATCCCTGTGCTGACCATGCGCTCCTTTGCCGAGGAACGCAAGCAGAAAACCGATCAGCTTCTTTATTCTCTGCCGCTGAAAACATGGCAGATCGTGGGCGGCAAGTATCTTTCTCTTGTGGTCATGTTCCTGCTGCCGGTAGCGATCATCTGCATCTATCCCTATATTTTTTCCAAATACGGCGAGGTGTATCTGCCGGGAGCCTACGGTGCGATGTTCGCATTTTTCGTCATGGGTGCGGCGCTGATCGCCGTTGGTATGTTCATTTCGTCGCTGACGGAGAATCAGGGCTTCGCAGCGGGCATTGCCATTGTGCTGTTCCTGTTCAACTATTACAGCGTTTCCCTTGCTGAGCAGGTGTCCTCCACCAACTACGGCAGCACTTTCGCGCTGTGCATCATTGCGGCGCTGATCGGCTTCATCGTGAAAACGCTGACCAAAAACAATATGATCGCGCTGGGTGTCGGCGGCGGTTTGGTCGTGCTGACGCTGGCGGCTTACTTGATCGTGCCGGACAAATTCGAGGGCCTGCTTCCGAACATTATGGAAAAGCTCTCTCTGTTTGACCGCTTTACCACCTTTGTCAACGGCGTTTTTGACCTGACGGCGTTGGTGTTTTATGCCTCGGTCATCGTCTTCGGCCTGTTCCTGACGGTGCAGTCGCTGGAGAAACGGAGGTACAACTGATGAAATTCCCCAAAATGAAACGCAATCAGATCCGCAGCCGTATTGCGGCAAAGGGCGGCTCTTATTCTCTGGCGGTAACGGCGATCGTGCTGGCGATCTTGATCGCGGTGAATATTCTTGCCTCGGTTCTTCCCACGGCGCTCACGAAGCTGGACATCAGCTCGACCAAGCTCTACTCCATCACAAGCAGCACAAAGGTCGTGGTCAATAATCTTGAGAAAGACGTTACGATTTATTGGGTCGTGCAGGCGGACGAGGAAGATGAAGTCATTGAAAATCTGCTGGGCAAGTACGAAAGCCTGTCCTCGCATATCACCGTGACCAAGAAGAATCCGGATGTATTCCCTACCTTTACGAGCCAGTACACCAGCGAGGACGTGCCGAACAACAGCCTGATCGTGGAGTGCGGCGACAAGAGCCGCTATATCAGCTATAACGACATTTATCTTGCTGACGTGGACTATACGACCTATTCCTATGTTTACTCCTTCGACGGAGAAGGAGCTATCACCTCGGCTATCGACTATGTGATCTCCGACGAGTTGCCGAAGGTCTACACACTGGAAGGTCACGGTGAGGAATTCCTCCCCAGCGAGTTCCAAACGCAGATTGAAAAGGAAAACATTGAGCTTGCGTCCTTCTCCCTCCTGAATACGGATAAAATCCCGGAAGATGCGGACGCGTTGCTGATCTATGCGCCGCAGAGCGATATTTCCGAGGAAGAAGCGACACTGTTGGAAGATTATCTGACGGATGGCGGCAAGTTACTTGTGATTGCCGGGCCGACTGAGGACGGCACGCTCACAAACCTTTACAGTGTATTGGAGGCCTACGGCGTAGAGGCCGCAGACGGTATCGTTGTGGAAAGCGACCGGGAGCATTATGCTTTCCAGCAGCCGTACATCCTTCTGCCGGATATTTCCTCCAGCGAGATCACCGATCCGCTGCTGGAAGAAAACTACTATGCCATCATCCCCATTGCGCAGGGCCTTACCATTACCGGCAGTTCTGCAACGGCATTACTGACTACCTCGTATGACTCTTTCAGCAAAATTGCCGGTTTCCAGTTGGACACCTATGAAAAAGAGGAAGATGACATTGATGGCCCGTTTGCCGTGGCGGTTTCTGTAGACACCGGCAGCGACGGGCAACTGATCTGGTTCTCGTCCAACTATTTCCTGGAAGAATCATATAACGCCTATTCTTCTGGTGCAAACCTTGACCTTGCCATGAACGCACTTTCCGCCCTGATGGGCGAGCGCGAGGCCGTATCCATCCGCAGCAAGAGCCTGAGCTATAACTACCTGACGATCTCCGAGTCGGCGGCAGCGATGCTCAAAACATGGATGATCGGCGTGATCCCCGGCGCGTTCGTGGTCTACGGCGTATTTACTGTGATTGACAGGAGGAAAAAGCGTCATGCGTAAAGCAACAAAACTCTATGCACTGCTTGGCGTTCTCCTTGTGGTCTGCATCGCCGCATTTGCCATCAGCCGCTACGAGGAGAAAAAAGAGCAAATCAAAAACAGCGGTGAAGTGATACTGGAAATTCCCACGGAAAGCGTTACCGCTCTTTCGTGGACATTCTCCTTTACCAAAGACGAAACGTGGGTCTACGACGAGGATAACGCCTTCCCCGTGGACGAGGAAAAGATCAATGACCTGCTGGAACAGTTTACTTCCCTTGCGGCTGCATTTGCCATTGACGATGTAGAGGACTTTGCCCAGTATGGCCTTGACGAGCCGATCTGTACGATCCATATTACCGCAGGTGAGGAAAGCTATACCGTTGAGCTTGGTGACTTCAGCAAAATGGACGAGCAGCGGTATATTTCCATCGGTGACGGCAAGGCATATCTGGTCAGCCATGATCCTCTGGATGAATTTGACTCGGTCCTGCGGGATATGATCCTCGACGATACCATCCCGGAATTTGACACGGCGAAGCAAATCGCGTTCACAGGCAGTGAAAACTATACCATCAGCTATGACGAGGAGACCAAGAGCATCTGCGCGGACGATGTGTACTTCACGGACGGTAAGCCGCTGGACACGGATACCGTCAACGAATGGCTGACGGCGCTCAGAAGTCTCGATCTGACAAACTACGTGAGCTACAGCGCCACAGGCGAAGAATTGCAGACGTTCGGACTCGACAACCCTGCCCTGACAGTCGCACTCGACTACAGCAGTTCTTCTGATGAAGACGGAAACGAAACGGATTCCGGTACGTTTGTTCTGCACCTGTCGCAGAATCCGGAAGAACTGGCAGCATATGAAGAAGCGATTGCGAACGAAGAAGACGTGCTTCCAGACGTGACGTGCTACGCGCGTGTCGGTGATTCTCAGATCGTCTACCAGATCACGCAGTCGGAGTACGATACGCTGACGGATGTTTCCTGTGACGCGCTGCGCCATCAGAAGGTTTTTACGGCGGACTTTGATACCGTCACTTCTATCGATGTTACGCTCGAAGACGAAAACTATACCTTTATCTGCACACCGCCCGAGGATGCAGACGATACGGATACGGAAGGTACCTGGACGTATCAGGGTGTGGAATTTGACATCTTCGATTTCAGCTATGCCCTTCGCGCCCTGTCGGCAACGAGCTTCACGGACGAAGCGCCCACCGGTCAGGAGGAAATTTCCCTGACGCTGCATCTCGATAACGAAGACTTCCCGACCTTCACGCTGACGCTCTACCGTCTTGACGGCGAAAGCTGTATCGCCTGCGTGGACGGCGAATCGATTGCGTTTGTGTCTCGAGACAAGGCGGTCGATCTGATTGAAGCAGTCCGCGCTGTGACGCTCGGTGCATAACATAAGCGCTTCTGTTCAATACGAAACACGCTGCTTGCGAAATTCTGCAAGCAGCGTGTTCTTCATATTCCTTGCTCAGCAATATCCTGACGACTGTTTGACTACTACCATCCACAAAACCGAAAAAGCCGATTTTCCCAGTGTTTTCAATGGTTTTTGGAAAGATCAGAGAAGCCGGCTGTTTTCGTTAAAAACCGTACAACCCTTGAAAACGCAGCATTTTATCAGGATGCGCCTGAAAACTCCGACTCTGTAGGTCGAACGTTCGAATCGTGTCGGGCGTACCAAAAATCCTGTGAAATCATATGATTTCACAGGATTTTTCTATAAAACCGGAATCAGTTGATTCCTTTCCGATTTTGACAAGCAAATCGTCATCTTTCCAGATGCCACGAAAGCGGGAATAGCGAGTGGGTTTTGAAGATTCTACAAAAACGTCAATGGTATCGGTGATGTTTCAGCAAACTGGAATTTATAACCGTCTTTGCAAATATATCATGTCAACAAGTTGAACGCCACACTCAAATATCGGATGATCATAATGATCAGTAAAGAAATTAGGGATGTAATGAGAGCGTGCAAAACCGCATTTCTCATAAAACGGAACAGTCAGCGCACTATCTCCCGTCCCTACTTGCATAATAGAGTATTCCCCTGTATATCGGTGAATTAAGAAGTTTATTAAGGTTTTTCCGTAACCGCAGCCCTGATATTCTGGCTTTACAGCAATATTCTTGATTTCAAGAATCCCGTTTCCCTCGTCGGTAACGATACACTCTGCTTTCACGCCATTATCATCAAGTACATACATGGTTCCCTTTTCAAGATAGCGGTGAATCATGTCTTCCTGCTCATCTGCCAGCAACAATAAGTCCATATAGAGCATCTTATCATCAACAATTTCTTTGATCACCATATTGGGCCTCCAGAAATCCCGATTTATTGAACAAACTATATCACATATTTTTTCTCTATTCAACGACTGATATGGTGCGTCAGGAAGCTCGCAAATCCATGCTGTTCACTGCGAACAGACTGTCGCTCATACTTGCCATAGAATCCTGCATGTGTTATTCCATATCCCAATTTTCATGATCGTCCTCGGCATGGCCGAGGGCGGTTTTCTTTTGCCGGAGCTTTTTGCGGCGCTTGCTGTCGATGTGCGGCAGCATAGTCGTTCCGTCGCGCGTCGGCGTCTCGTCCGTCATCTGCTTCACAGCGCCGCGCACAAGCCCACCGTCGTAATCGAGATCCACGCGCAGAGGCGGTTTTTCTTTCTTTTTGTTCTGGTTTTGGCATTGAGGTTCGTTTTTTTACATGGTATACTTTACGAAATACAGTTTGACAAATTGAAATTTGAGAGGTCAAAAATGCAGACGATTCAGTTAAAAGCAATGACAAGGGAGCTATGTCACGAACTATACAGGCACTGGACGAATGACACATCCATCTATATGGACATGCGCTTATTCCAGCCTTATGTTTATGACGAAGCAGCGGTAAATCGATATTTTGATGCAAAGGGGCAGGATGCTTCGCGCAGGTTGTTTGCAATCATGCTTGGAGATACTGTGGTCGGAGAATTGCAGCTGAAGCAGATCGACCATGATAAAAAAGAATGCACGCTGAGTATCCATATGCAAAACGACGCGGTAAAGGGAAAAGGATACGGGACGCAGGCAGAGCGTCTGGCGGTAAAAATCGCCTTTGATGAGTTGGGAATGGCTGCTGTGAACGCAGATACCGTGATGAAGAACACCCGAAGTCAGCACGTGCTGGAAAAGGCAGGTTTCCGCTTTGTCGGAGAAAATGGGATATTCAAATACTACCGTATCGAGCGGTGAATCTGAGCTTTCACATTCTATATGCGTCTGCAAGCCTTTTTCATATTCCATTCGGAAAAGCGGGTATGGGCTTCTGCCCGATTTGAAGCATTTGGCAGGGAGCCCTATTGCTCGACGGCGGCAATCAGATCATCACTGCTTCGCAGCAATGCCTTTTGTTTAGACTCTTTCATTCCGTGTACTCCAAGCCTTCTTCATCACACCAGCGGATCGCAAGCTCCCGGTACGCCTCCGCCAGATAATCATACCAGCGCTGTTCCAGCCCGTGATAGCGCACAGACTGTTTGAACCGGTGGAACGCGCCTTTTCCCCGGATGGCATAGGCAAGTTCCTCCTGCGCTTTTCCGGGAGGAAGCTGGTCAATGTAAGCCTCCATGATGCGGTATTGATGAATCTCATACTTGGTCG
>ERZ1026772.1355-NODE-1355-length-13587-cov-3.918563_pt1 | contig 13587 bp, 9 predicted proteins | sample MGYA00380124_ERZ1026772 | MGnify/ENA primary metagenome ERZ1026772 (study PRJEB33269, sample SAMEA4719760) | human gut metagenome | biome: human-associated habitat; feature: organic feature; material: feces | place: Cameroon | collected 2013-10 ...
GAGTTACCTCTCCGCGGGCATTCCAGAGCGTCAATGCAAATGCTCCCGCCATCGATATTGCTCCTGACAGGGCCCGGAGGTCTGCATCGTGCACGAATGCAAAAGCAAGAACACCTGCGTCCGCCTGCTGCAGAAGGACCGCCTGCAGGATGGCAAGAAGAGATCCCAGCACCTCACGAATCACAATAAACATTAACATCGGAAGAACGGCCTCCGCCATTTTCCTGTTCATATTCTCTTCCTCCATCCTGCCTGATGTCTGACTTCAGGCAGGCCTGCGTCCTGCTCCGGCCAACGTAAGTCCTGCTCTGGCCAACGTAAGTCCTGCTTTCGTCCCGTCTTAGCCCGTTTTCATTCTCCATCCGCCGTCAGAATCCTGCCGAGCTCTTCGACCGTATCTGCTATAAAATCAGCGCCCGCTTCTTCCAGCTCCCTGCGGCTTCCGTAGCCGTAGGAAACGCCGACTGCGGTCACATGATTTGCCTTTGCGCCGTTCATGTCAAAAGAGCGGTCGCCCACCATGGCATAAGATTTCCTGCGCGCCCGCTTCAAGGCCTCAGTCATCGCAGATTCCGGCTCCCCTGCCGCTCCAGAATCCGGCTCCACGCTCAGCCCAAGCCCCTGCAGCGCCTTCTTCACCATCAGAAGCTTATTGTCTGCACCCATCTTGTTGTCGAGTTCTTCCTCGACATGAGAGCCGACAATCACGTCAAAATACCCGGCAATTCCGAAGTGCTCCAGCACCCTGTGCACCATCGGCTCCGGCTTGGAGGATGCAATCGCAAGGCGGCTTCCCTGCTCATGGAGCATCTGCAGAAGCTCCCGCACGCCCGGGTAGACGTTATTTTCATAAATGCCCTTCGTGTCGTAGCTCTCACGGAAATAGTGAATTGCCCTCCCGGTTTCCTCCTCGTTCATGCCGTACCGCTCGCGGAAGGAGAGATTGAGCGGAGGTCCTACAAACGGCTCGAGCTTTTGAAGATCCGGCTCCTCGATTCCCATCTGATGCAGCGCATACTGCACGGATCTTGTAATTCCCGGTCCCGACTCCGTGAGCGTACCATCCAGATCAAACAAAATATTCTGAAATGCCATTTTCCTTCTCCTGTTCTGTTCTCATGTGTTCGCAAAGCATCCGAAAAGACCGCAGTGCCCCAAACGCCCGGAGAGCCGCAATGCTCAAACGCCCGGAGAGCCGCAATGCTCAAACGCCCGGAGGGCCGCAAACGGCTGCGGAATACTTTTCAACAATTCAGTATAGCAAAAAAAGCCTGCTTCAGGAAAATTCCCGAAGCAGACTTCTCACTAATTCCTCTTCCAATGCTTGAAACAGTCATTTTCCGGCATCTGTACGCAGCGCATACAGCCGGCTTTTACGACTCCTGCGTTGCCAGGTTCTTGACGTTGGTCAGAGCCTTGGAAACCGCCGGAATGCTGATGATGATAATCGTCAGGATCGCCTCCGTGAAAATATAGATTCCATTATAGGAAGCAGAGTATACAGCCGGGTGCATGCCTTCCGGCGCGAACTGACCGAAGAAAATCAGGCCGGACAGGAAGCTGAAAACATATCTTCCAACCACGCCGAGCAGATATCCCTTGACCAGGCCATGCTTTGCATTTGAGAAAACACCGGAAAGTCCCAGTGCCCCGAAAGCGAAAATATAGTCGCAGAGCATCTGCGGTACGCTGATGATATACGGATCCACAACCATCTGCAGAATGCCGTAAGCAACTGCTGCCATGAGGCCGACGCGAAGGCCGTACCAATAGCCGATGAGGCAGATGAAAAACATGGAGAACAGCGTAATGCTGCCGCCCATCGGAAGATGCAGGAACTTGATAAAGCTGGTTACAAAGGCAAGCGCAATCGCCATCGCAGAGAAAACAAGACGTCTTGTTCCTGTTTTTCCTCTCTGGTCTGCCTTCGTGATGAAGCATGCGGCGAGAAGAAGTGCCAGCATGACAAGCACCAGTACGGTATAGCCGGCCCCGGTAATGGAATACACACCATCTTCGGTAAGAACTGCAAGTGACATAAAAAAACCTCCTTCATAAGAAAACGCAGGAGGGAGTTCGCATGTTCTCTGCAGAAATTGCTGCTTCCTTTCGCCGGTATTGTCCGGATCAAGTGATAAGGGTCCCGGCTGCCTCCCGGCAGCCGATTCTCAGCCTTCGCTCCCCTAGCGTTATGATTCCGCCGACTCTCTCACTGGAAAGCCGACTTTGTTGTCACCGATTAAGATATAGCGCTCTTCTTACAAAGTCAATAACATCTTCAGCTGAACATCGAGAGCCTCCAGCTCCTTTTCCGCCTTCTGAGCGCTTTCCTGCACCATGGCAAGACTTTTGCAGGCAGACAGAACACGTTCTTCCTCTGCAACGGAAAGATAACCGTTCACCAGAGCGCCCGGCAGCGCGAATTTCTTCTGTGCCTTCTCGAAACTGACCGTCAGATATTTTCCGTCCTGGGAAATCACGGTGCCCTCTCCGAAGGATTTGTGAACCGCCTTCTGACCGGTCAGCTCGGGAACCGCTGCCTTTTTCTCCTCCAGAGACAGCTTCGCTGCCTGCATGGCTGCCGTCTCTCTCTCCTCCAGAAGCGCTGCTGCCTTCTGCATCTTGTCAATGCGTCTCTGCGCCACCGTGCTGATCCGCGATTTGCGCTTTGCTGATTTCTCCGAATACCAGTCCATCGCGTACACGGCCTGAATCAGATCAAAGGCCAGAAGGTGAAGATTGGGATCCACATTCTCCAGGCCTTCGAGCGCATGCTCCTTCCCGTACTGCTCCAGCCTTCTGCGAACCAGCTTCCGAAGCTCCGTTTCACCGGCAAGCTCCTCCGCCGTGTCCTCGGCCAGCCGGTAATAATTCACCAGATTCAGGAAGCGGTCATAGCCGATCTCCTCCTCCGCCTCAATATATCCGGCAAAAGCAATCACCTCCGGTGCGCGGAAAAAGAAGTCCTGCTCCGGCCGGATCAGTGCCAGATAATCCAGGCCGCTCCAGAGCCTTTGCCGAAGCTCCCAGCGATCCGGTGCCGTATCCTCCAGCAGGCGGTTGCAGGTCTCCGCAAATTCATGAATTTTCTCCATGCGGTCATCGATGCTCCCGCCGTCTTCTCCCAGAAGCAGGATGAACGCGCGGCGTACCTCCTCTTCATGCCCGTTCCGGCACAGAAACGAAAGACCCTGCAGAGGCTTCTCATCGTCCTTTTCCAGAAAGCTCTCCGCCGGCCCGAATGCCCGGTCCAGCATTTCCGCCAGATCCTCTGCATCCGGATTGAAGTTCCTTTTGCACACAAGCGCCGCCGCAAAACGACCGCACGGATTATAGGCGCTGTCCGCCCACTCTTCATAGTGATTCCGATAAATGTGCGCTAAAATCCGGATACGTTCACTGTTCACGTCTTCCTCCTTTAAGGTTTTCGTCCCCCACAATCGTGTCTTCTGGCTATTTTTGCAATGCAGCTCGCATATATTCTTATTATATATATTTTTCGCAATTTTCGCAAAGCGCACTGAAAATTATTCTTCTTTATCGCATCAGTCAGTCATCTCTCTCCTGCAGCTTCCGCGCCCGCATGGGACAGAAGAAACGTTTTGTCCGATGAAATCAGGCTTTGCAGGCATTAGAATAGTCAAAGGTTCGAAAAAAGGTGAACATAACCATGCGTTTCCCGTTTCCGAAGGAAATGCTTCGTTTTCAGTTTCAGAAGAGAAAGAGAGTGAGGAAGTTATGGCAGGAAAAGTTGAAAATCTGACTCATGCGGCAGAGCGTCAGGCAATGTCCGTTCTCATTGACGGACTTCTCAAAACCATCAAGAACTCGGATGACCGCACCGAGACCTATCTGAAGATCGTTGATATTGCGGCGAAGTTTTACGGGAAGGGCGCTGCCGCTGACAAGCTCGATGCTGTCCGCGCTGCCATCAAGGATCCCAACAACCGCTGGTTCAAATACATCAACCGCATCATCGACGAGACCGATCCCCACTATGCGAAGATGATGCTCTTAAACCTCGGCTATGAGGCCTTCCTTCGCGGCACCAAGACCATCCGCGCAAACCGTGAGAAATACGGCTGCAACATCCCGTGGCTGATCCTGTTTGATCCCACCATGGCCTGCAACATGCACTGCGTAGGCTGCTGGTCCGGAACCTATGGCCACAAGTCAAATCTTTCCTTCGAGGATATGGACAAGATTGTCTCCGAGGGCAAGGATCTCGGCGCATATCTGTACATGATGACAGGCGGAGAGCCCACTGTCCGCATGAACGATATTTTCCGTCTTGCGGAAAAGCATAACGACTGCTTCTTCGCCCTGTACTCCAACTCCACCCTGATCACCGATGCCATGTGTGAGAGAGTCAAGGAGCTTGGCAACATCACCTTCATGCTGTCCATCGAGGGCACACCGGACACCAACGATGCCCGCCGCGGCGAGGGACATTATGCCGCTGTTATGAAGGCTATGGATCTTCTGAAGAAGCACGGCATTGTATTCGGTACTTCGATCTGCTACACCAGAGCCAACATTGAGGCAGTCACCAGCGATGACTTCTTCCACATGCTGGAGGAAAAGGGTGCGCGCTTTGGCTTCTATTTCCATCTGATGCCGGTTGGCAACAATGCGGCTCCCGAGCTTATGCCTACCGTAGAGCAGCGTGAATACATGATCAAGAGAATCCGTGAGGTCCGCGGCAAGGACAGCGACATCTGCTTCTATCCGATGGACTTCCAGAACGACGGTGAATTCGTCGGCGGATGTATTGCCGGAGGCCGCAACTACTTCCACATCAACTCCAACGGTGATGCGGAGCCCTGCGTGTTCATCCATTTCTCCAACACCAACATCCATGACAACACCATTCTGGAGATGCTCCAGAGCCCGCTGTTCATGGCTTATCACGAGGGTCAGCCGTTCAACCGCAATCACCTTCGTCCCTGCCCGATGCTGGAGAACCCGCAGCTTCTTCGCCAGATCGTTGAGGCAACCGGTGCTCACCAGACAAACCTGGAGTCTCCGGAGAGTGTAGATCACCTCTGCGAGAAGTGCGATGCCTACTCGAAGGAATGGGCTCCTGTCGCAGATAAGATCTGGGCAGAGCAGTCTCACAAGCGTCCCGCTTACGAGAACTACACGGAAGAGAAGAAGGAGCATCCGGAGCTTGCTGCATTTGAGCACGCAGACGGAACCGAGCACATTGATCTCTAATTCATCCTGGCATTCATCGGTGCTGCATCCGGCTTGAATCCGTAAAAATAAAAGCCTGCCCGAGGGGATTTCCAATCATCCCTTCGGGCAGGCTTTTTCTCCCCATACATTTCCGCTGCATTTCCGGCACGCAAAAGCTCCGCGCCGATTCCTGCTGCCTTATCGTCAGCACTCGCATCCGCGCGGAGCTTATTTTTGCTTTCTGTAATACCTGCTTTACTGCGCTTCCTGTGTCAGCCCCTTGCTCGCCTGCATCTTCAGATAAGCGTTGATAAACCGGTCAATATTGCCGTTCAGAACGCCATCGGTATCTGAGGTCTCCTCCTGCGTTCTCGTGTCCTTCACCATGGTATAGGGCTGGAGCACATAGGAACGGATCTGCGAGCCCCAGGCGATGTCCTTCACGTCGCCGCGGATGCCGTCACGCATGGCTTCCTCTTCCTGCTGCTTCAGAAGGAAGAGCTTCGCCCGCAGCATCTCAAAGGCCTTATCCTTGTTCTGGAACTGGGAACGTTCATTCTGGCAGGTAACCACGATTCCGGTCGGGAAGTGCGTGATTCGAATTGCCGAGGACGTCTTATTGATGTGCTGTCCGCCGGCACCCGAGGAGCGATACGTATCGATCCGGATATCGTCCGGCTTGATCTCAATGTCATTGTCCTGTGCAAGCTCCGGCATCACCTCACAGGAGACAAACGATGTCTGTCTCTTGCCCTGTGCATTGAACGGGCTGATCCGGACAAGGCGGTGTACGCCGTGCTCCGAGCGAAGGAAGCCGTAGGCATTGGTTCCGTTGATCTGGAAGTCCACGGATTTGATGCCGGCTTCATCGCCGTCCACCAGGTTCATGACGTCCATGGTAAAGCCCTTCTTGTCTGCCCATCTGGAATACATACGGAACAGCATGGAGCACCAGTCACAGGACTCGGTTCCGCCTGCACCCGCATTCAGGGAGACAATGGCATTGTTCTCATCATAGGGGCCTGTCAGCAGCGTGGACAGGCGGATTTCCTCCAGATGATTTTCAAAATCATCCAGTTCATTCCGGACATCCTCTACCGCTGACGCATCTCCATCCTCGTTTGCCATCTCAATCAGGTCCATGATGTCCTGATACTGACGGTCCAGATTCTCTGCTTCGTCTACCGTTCTCTGCAGATCCTTCAGATTCTTCATCTTGGCATTGGCCTTGTCGGCATCGCTCCAGAAATCCGGAGCCTCCATCTCACGGGAAAGCTCTTCGATTCTCTGCTTCTTGAACGGAATGTTCAGGGAATCGATTCCTTCCTTCAAAGCCTCCTGCTGGCCCTGCAGTTCGATTTTCATCTGGTCAAGTTCAACCATATATTCTTATCCTCTTACCGCATTCCTCTGCGGATTTCTCAGTTCAGTCCTCTGCCGCAGCAGTTCTTGTATTTCTTGCCGCTTCCACACGGGCAGGGATCATTGGGGTAAATCTTCTTCTCCGCGCGCTTTACCGGCTCGCGAACACCGCTCTCGTCATCCTTGTTGGTGCCGGTCACCTTCGCCACCTGCTCACGCTCTACCTTCTGCTCCACGCGGATGCGGAACAGCGTGCGGATCGTATCCTCCATGATGCCCTGGCTCATCTCATTGAACATGTCATAGCCGGCCATCTTGTACTCGACAAGCGGATCTCTCTGACCATAGGCCTGAAGTCCGATGCTCTGGCGCAGCTGCTCCATGTCATCAATATGATTCATCCAGCGGGAATCCACCGAGCGAAGAAGAACGACGCGCTCCACCTCACGGATCGCCTCCGGCTCAGGGAACTCCGCTTCCTTTGCCTCGTAGAGCTTGACCGCCTCTTCCTTCAGCTGCTGCTTCAGTCCGTCCGGTGACAGGTCGTTGATGCGTCCTCTTGTCACCTTCTCCAGCGGGATGATGGGAAGCAGTATGTCATTGAGCTCAGTAAGCTCCCAGCTGTCGGAGTCTGCGTTCTCGCCGATCACCATGTCCACGGAATGCTCCACAATGCCGGTAATCATCTTATAGATGGAATCCCGCATGCTCTTTCCGTCCAGCACCTCGCGGCGCTCACCATAGATGATCTCACGCTGCTCATTCATGACCTGATCGTAATCCAGCAGGTTCTTACGAATGCCGAAGTTATTGGTCTCGATCTTCTTCTGCGCGCTTTCCACAGCCTTTGACAGGGACTTGTGTGAAATTTCCTGTCCCTCCGGTACGCCCAGTGCCTCGAACATCCGGATCATCCGCTCGGAGCCGAACAGGCGCATCAGATCGTCCTCCAGGGAAATGTAGAAACGGGATTCACCCGGATCTCCCTGACGTCCGGAACGTCCGCGGAGCTGATTGTCGATACGTCTGGACTCATGACGCTCGGTGCCGACAACCTTCAGGCCGCCTGCTGCCTTTGCTTCATCATCCAGCTTGATATCCGTACCACGGCCTGCCATGTTCGTAGCAATCGTAACGGCACCGTGCTGGCCCGCCTGTGCCACGATCTGTGCCTCCAGCTCATGGTTCTTCGCATTCAGTACGTTGTGCGGAATGCCTTCCTTTCTCAGCATCCTGGAGAGCATCTCCGACGTCTCAATCGTAATCGTGCCGACCAGGACGGGCTGCTGCTTCGCATGCGCCTCCTTGACGGACTCGACAACGGCATTGAACTTCTCTCTCTTTGTCTTGTAAACCGCGTCGTTGTGATCGATACGCTGCACCGGACGGTTGGTCGGAATCACGATAACGTCCATACCGTAGATCTCACGGAACTCCTGCTCCTCCGTCAGAGCGGTACCGGTCATACCGCACTTCTTGTCGAACTTATTGAAGAAGTTCTGGAACGTGATGGTGGCAAGCGTCTTGGATTCGCGCTTGACCTTCACATGCTCCTTCGCCTCAATCGCCTGATGCAGTCCGTCCGAATAACGGCGACCCGGCATCACGCGGCCCGTAAATTCATCGACAATCATGACCTCATCGTCGCGGACGATGTAATCATGATCCTTCTGCATCAGATTGTTGGCACGAAGGGCCAGAATGATGCAGTGCTGAATTTCCAGATTCTCCGGATCCGCCAGGTTTTTAAGATGGAAAAACTTCTCCGTCTTCTCAATGCCCTGTGCGGTCAGATTGACAATCTTATCCTTCTCATTAACGACAAAATCTCCGGTCTCCTCCTGCTCGATTCCCATGATGGCATCGATCTTGGAGAGATCCTCCACGTCCTTGCCTCTGGTCATCTGCTTCGCCAGAATGTCACAGGCCTCATAGATTCTGGTGGATTTGTCGCTCTGTCCGGAAATGATCAGCGGCGTTCTTGCTTCATCGATCAGGATGGAGTCCACCTCATCGATGATGGCATAGTGCAGACCGCGCAGAACCAGCTGATTCTTGTAGATTGCCATGTTATCACGCAGGTAATCAAAGCCCAGCTCGTTGTTGGTCACATAGGTGATATCGCAGCCATAGGCCTGCTGTCTCTCCTCGGAGCTCATGCCATTCAGAACAACGCCTACCGTCAGTCCCATGAAGGTATAGACCTGTCCCATCCACTCCGCGTCACGCTTCGCCAGATAGTCATTGACAGTCACAACGTGAACGCCCTTGCCTTCCAGTGCATTCAGATAAACCGGCAGCGTTCCTACCAGAGTCTTACCTTCACCGGTCTTCATCTCCGCGATTCGTCCCTGATGAAGAACGACACCACCGATCAGCTGAACCCGGAAGGGCTCCATATTCAATGCTCTCTTCGCACCCTCACGGACTGCCGCAAAGGCTTCCGGAAGAAGATCATCCAGAGTCTCGCCTTCACTCAGGCGCTTGCGGAATTCCACTGTTTTCCCGCGGAGCTCCTCATCAGAGAGCGCCTGCATATCCGGCCGCAGGCTCTCAATCTTTCGGATTGTGGGCTCAATTCTGCGAAGCTCACGTTCACTGTGCGTCCCGAAAATCTTATCGGTAATTTTTGCCATAGATTCTAACTCCTGCCGCGGTCTGTCCGCGGCGCCATATTAATACGCCTTTGCTTTCTCTTCGCCGTTCATGACGCGGAGGGCTCCCTGTGCCAGCGCAAGCAGCTCATCTTCGCCGGGATAAAGCTTCACCGGCGCGATAAAGGATACCCGGTCGCTGATCATCTGTGTAATAGCCTTGTCATAAGCAATGCCGCCGGTCATGATGATCGCATCAACCTTTCCGGACAGAACTGCTGCCATTGCACCGATGTTCTTGGACATCTGATAAACAAATGCATCACGGATCAGAGTTGCCTCCTTGTCGCCCTCATTGACACGCTTCTCAACATCGCGTGCATCGTTGGTTCCAAGATATGCATTGAAGCCGCCGTTTCCGACGATCTTCTTTCTCATCTCCGCTTCCGTAAGGCCGCTCTCATAGCACATCTTGATCAGAGCTCCGGACGGCAGTCCTCCTGCGCGCTCCGGGGAGAATGCTCCGTCTCCGTCCAGTGCATTGAATACATCAACAACACGGCCCTTCTCATGTGCGCCGACCGATACGCCGCCGCCCATGTGAACGACAATAAGATTCAGATCGGTGTACTTCTTCCCGACCTCCTTGGCATAGCGTCTTGCCATTGCCTTCTGGTTGAGTGCATGGAAGATCGAAACGCGGCTGATCTCCGGAACACCGGAAATTCTTGCAACCGGCTCCATCTCATCCACAACGACGGGATCTACGATGTAAGACGGAACGCCAAGCTCATCGCCGATCTCGCGGGCCAGAATTCCGCCAAGATTCGAAGCATGCTCGCCCTGCGGCGGATTCTTCAGATCTGCAAGAAGCGCATCGTTTACGGCATAGGTGCCGCCCGGAATAGGCTTCAGCAGACCGCCGCGGCCAACGATGACCTGAAAGCTCTTCGGATCAATGTTCTCTTCCTTCAATGCATCGAGAATGATCTGCTTTCTGAAATCCTTCTGGGCAAAAATAGTCGCGAACTGCGCGATCTCCTCTGTCGAATGGCGGAGCGTCTTGTCCAGAATCTGTGTCTCGTCCTCAAAGACACCGATCTTTGTAGAAGTGGAACCGGGATTAATAATCAGACTTCTGATTGCCATAACAGACTCCTTCCTTAGTCAAAGCTCTTCTCAGAAACCTTCTCCGAGGTGATGAGCAACAACGGCTGCAACGGCGATGGAATTCACCTTTGTCTCCTTGGAATCCGAACGGGAGGTCAGGATCGCAGGAGCCTTCGTTCCCATCAGAATGCAGGCATTCTTAAACGGAACGGTATGAACAATCGTCTTGTATACAAGGTTTCCGGCATGAATATCCGGGAACAGAAGAACATCGGCGTCGCCGACAATCTTGCGGTTCTCTGCGCCAGCCTTGTGCTTGGCAGCCTCCGGGTCAATGGCGAGATCCATGGAAAGAGGTCCGTCCACGATGCAGTCCTTGATGCGTCCTTCCTCATTCCACTTGGTGAGCTCGGCCGCCTCAACGGTAACCGGCATCTTGGGATTGACCACCTCAACGGCAGCAAGGGGAGCAACCTTCGGATTGTAAACGCCGCAGGCATTGCAGACCTTGACCACGTAATTGATGATCTGCTCCTTGTCCTCCAGCGTCGGGTAAGGACAGAAGGCAACGTCTGTCAGGAACAGAAGACGCTTAATGCCCTGAATTTCGAAAACACAGACATGGCTGAGCATCTTGCCGGTGCGAAGTCCGACTTCCTTGTTCAGAACGCTTCGAAGGAAGGTCTTGGACTCCAGTGCGCCCTTCATATACATATCCGCTTCCTTGTCATGAACCAGCTTGACTGCGGTCAGTGCTGCCTGATCCACATCCGGCTCATGGATGATGCGGATGCCGTCCCTGTCCAGATCCCAGCCGATCTGTCCGGCAATCTCACGGATCTTCGGCTCATCACCGACCAGAATCGGCTCTGCGATTCCTCTCTCCTTCGCCTCAAAAACAGCTTCCATAACCGGAAGGTCCTGTGCCGCCGCAACCGACAGCTTCTTGGTGGGGATTTCCTTCACCTGTGCCAGGATGTCTTCAAACGATGCGCTCATTAGTATTACCTCCATCCATCTGTGCTTACCATCTATGAAATCCGCGATCGGATCCGTTCAGCATTCCGTAAGCCGTTTCCGGCCCGTTCCCCTGCCCTTTTCCATCCGGGTTTCGTTATAGAAAAAATGTGACAGCGTGCATTCGGGCACAATGATCCCTTATACACACTGTCACGATTTTAACACACTAAGAAGCCTCATTCAATCTGCTTCTCATCACCTTCTAGACTTGTCGTAGGTCTCCCCGAGAGCCTTCGGTGCCTGATTGTGCTTCGAGAGGAAAATCAGAAGCAGCAGCGTCACCACATAAGGCAGGATCATCACGAGATCCGAGTACGCGCTCGGCATTCCGAGAATCTGAACCATCTGGTAGCCAAAGGATCTGGCAAAGCCGAAGATCAGGCACGCCCCGAGAGAGGGCAGCAGATTCCAGTTGCCGAAGATATAGCCTGCAATGGCAAGATATCCGTATCCCATGTAAATATCATTCGAGAACTTCGCCGAAATCGAGTAGGCAAAGCAGATACCTGCAAGTCCGGACAGCGCTCCGCTGACCATCACGGCAATGAACTGAATCTGCGCAACGTTTCCGCCCGCTGCATCCACCGCTGCCGGATTGTCGCCGCACGCGCGAAGCCGGAGGCCGAAGGAGGTCCGGTACAGCACATACCACGCGATGAACGCAATCACAAGAATCAGAAATTCAAACGGATATACATTGGTAAAGAATGCTCCCAGAACCGGGATCTGTGACAGCCCCGGGATCGTAATTCTCTGGGAAACGCCAAGCTCAAACTTGTCAGAGGCAGCCCCGAAGACGTTCCGGTTGATGGTCTTTGTCAGGAATGAGGTCAGTGCCATGGCAAGAATGTTCACCACGACACCGCTGATGACCTGATTGGCCTTGAACTTGATGCAGAGTGCCGCGTGCAGCATGGAATACACGGCACCGCCGATCATTGCAAAGAGCATCGCCATATAATAAGGAACCTGTGACGTTCCTCCCATGCTGCGGATCAGACAGTAGGCCACGAGAGCTCCCGTGAAGGCACCCATTCCCTGGAGACCTTCCAACGCAAGGTTCGTGATTCCGGACCGCTCTGAATAAATACCGCCGATTGCCATAATGAAAAGGGGAAGGGCGAAGCTCATTCCATTGATGATGATGATGTTATTAACCGCCGTCATGCCTGCTCCTCCTTCTTCACACTTTCTGTTTTCACCTTCGCTACAGCCTTTTTCCCGCTCTCACGGCGCTCCATTTTCTGCATGAAATATGCATTGCAGGCGCTGGCCAGAAGGATCAGCCCCGTGATCACATCCGCCATTTCGGACTCAAGCCCCGCCTGCGAGCTCATGTAGGTCGAGCCCTTCTCGATGATTTCCACCAGGAAGGCCGCAACAAAAATACCGGCCGGCTCGGAGCTTCCAAGAAGGCAGACCGCAATCGCATCAAAGCCCGTGCTGATCAGAACCTTCGGCTGAATGGAGGCAAAATATCCCAGATAGTAGGTAACACCTGCGATTCCTGCCAGAGCACCGGAGATCGCCATGGAGGAAATAATCGCGCGGCGGACATCAACGCCTGCATATCTTGCTGCTGTACGGTTGATGCCGGTTGCCTTCAGCTCGAAACCGAAATCCGTGTGATCCATCATAAACTTCACAAGGACCATCGCGGCAATCGCAAGAAGGAAGCCGATCGGAAGATCATACTTGAAGCCGCCGATCAGGTGCTGATGAAGCGTCAGTCTTGCACTTTCATTGATCGGAGTGGACTGCCGGGAAATCGGATCCACATATCTTGTCTGGATAAAAAAGCTCGTCACATACCGGATGATGTAGTTCAGCATGATGGAGGAAACAACCTCATTGATGTTGAACTTATACTTCAGAAGACCGATCAGTGCGCCGACGAGCATGCCGGTTGCCATGCCGACAAGAATGGCGAGAGGCTTTGCCGCAATTCCCGGAAGATTCGAATAGCCAACCGTCACGGTTGCCACAAAGCCTGCTGCCAGCATCTGGCCGGAAATTCCGATGTTGAACAGGCCTGTTTTCATGGCGACGGCACATGAGAGAGCTGCAAACAGCATCGGTGTCAGGAAGTCCACATAGCTGGACAGATCCGTCAGCATGCTTTTCCCGCCGCCGTACTTGCCCTTCGGGGCCATGCCGCAGCCCTGCAGCAGATTGTAATAAGCTGTCAGCGGATTCTTGCCAAGGATCAGAATGACCACAGCGCCGAATAACAGGCTTCCGATGACAGAGAGAAATGCAACCTTAAGATATCGCTTCTGATTCTCGTTCATTTCTTTACCCCCATCATGTACTCGCCCACCTC
>ERZ1026772.1358-NODE-1358-length-13556-cov-14.827568_pt1 | contig 13556 bp, 20 predicted proteins | sample MGYA00380124_ERZ1026772 | MGnify/ENA primary metagenome ERZ1026772 (study PRJEB33269, sample SAMEA4719760) | human gut metagenome | biome: human-associated habitat; feature: organic feature; material: feces | place: Cameroon | collected 2013-10 ...
AAAAAAAAAAAAAAAAAAAAAAAAAAAAAAAAAAAAAAAAGCCCCGGTATATTTCAACCAGGGCTTATATTGTTACAGTGTGCTACTAGTTCGCATTTTAGCGGCGCTGGTGGGTCTGTAAGTTACGCCTCCACTTCTGCTACCGGCTCGCATGATAACAGTAACATTATATGTACTGTCATAGGCAACAGCAAAGACATCATCGGTAAAAGTATGGGTAGAGTTATCAACGGCATCAAACTGCATGCCCGTAATAGCCGCTTTTTTATCTGCGCTAACAGCGTTCATAAATGCGCAAACAGGTAGGCCGAGCACATTACCCGAAGTGGTACCTATCACATGGTATACAATATTACTTGTGCTGTAAATAGTTCTGCCCTGCTGAACAGTCGCTTTTTCCATGTAAAGTCCGTTCATTTCTACGAAATTTTTCGTATAATTGAATTTCAAGTTAATAAGCTGTACGGAATCAGCATAAGTTCCAAATTCTGCCGTTGTCTGTATTGCATCATTAGCGGCTTCCAGCGCGTTATTCGCCACAGTAGCCGCCGCCTGAGCCGTAGTAGTAGCATTAGCCGCCGTCTGATTCACAGCATCCAACTGCACCTTGGTAGCCCATTCAGCAGGGCCCTTTCCATCAAACGTCTGAGCGTTTACCACATCCGGCCAAGCGATAACCACCATAGAATTAGCCGCATTTACCCATGCAACATACATTTCACCAGCCTTGACAGTTTTCTGCTCTCCATTCAACGCAACGATTTTATTAACCGTCTCCTGATAACTCCACGTGTTAGCGTCACCAGCCGCAACGAACTTGAACACAGTTTCGTTAGGCGTAGGATTGTCAGACAGCTTCAGCAGGTTTGCGCTTGCAGTAGTGGTGTAAGTGACAATACCACCCTTCTTCTGGATATTTCCAATCACAGTGTCCAGCGTTTCAAAGTTGCTGTTAGTAGACAGAGGATTAAAGATATCAGCCGCTTCGCGCAAATCCAGATTCAAATTAGGGGTCTGAGTAGACATATAATTACCTCCTTAAATTAGTGCTGAATCACAAAATTAGCCGCATCCGTGATAAATTCCTGACAGGTCTTGTTGTAATCAATAATCTGTTGGCACGTGTTATTACGTGCGTACATATCACCACAACTAAGTGCATCAGGCGCATGGAACATGCAAAGGAAATCAAACATGGCCTGAATGGTCACATACTTACCAGTCAGCAGGTTGTACACTTTCGCGTTCTTGATATTCTTCGTGATAATGTCAGGCAACTGCAACATTACCATCTGAATACTAGCATCTGTGTAAGCGTTAGCCTGTTTCAGCAAGGTCTGTAATTCCGCTTTTGCGTCTCTGATTTCCTGTTCCAGCAGGTCAATCTGAGCATTTACCAGCTTCTGGAAATCTGCAAAAGCCTTGTCCTGCTTCGCAGTGTATGCGGCAAACTGAGCATTGACATCAGCTTTGAAAGAATTGAAATCGCTTTCCAGCGCGTTAAACTCCGCTTGAACTTCTCCAACCTTCCTATCAGTATATGCATTAGCTTCCTTTAAGATTCTGTCCTCAATGCTGTCAACTTTTTCGTCAAGTTCTTTGATTTTCTTTAGAATCCAGTCAAGATTCAACTCATGGAAATTGCAATACGGAAACTGTTCAAATAGTCCCATGACAACACCTCCTTAATATACCAGCAGACAGAACCGCTGTTTGAAGCTGTCAATGATATAATCAATGATGTTGAACTTGTCAACTTCACGTTCCTGAGTAATCATCGTTTGCGTAGTAGTTACGCCAATGTTACCTCGTGCCTGACCGCTTCTGTCTAACAGGCGCTTACCATTTTCATCAGTGACATTTCCGCTCTTAGCAGAGACGTTGACGTTTCCCGAATCCTCTTGAGTAGTGTCACCGATTTCCTGTTGACTGTCCTGCGTTCTTTCTGTAGGCGTAAAGTCGCTTTCATTGTATGCACTGACATATTTGTTTTGTCCATGGTTAATTTCATTTTCTCTGTGCTGTTTGCTTGTCCCACCGGATTCAGTTTTACTGTTACCAGTTGCTTCGCTGTCAGTGTTCTTTGTAGTTGCTTCATCTTCTGTCCACTTCTCTGTCCTACTGTAGTTTTCGATAGGGTTATAGTCAAACTGTGTTGTTGCATACAGCTTTTCCCATACCGGAAGTTCTTTGGCGCTCCATCTACCAATCATAGCTTGCATGAAAATAGCGTCAGGATAAATCACTTCCAGTTCAGCAGTTTCTGCAAGAAGATTGTCCTTGACGACTTCCACGTCAAGGCCTTTAGGAACAACCAATTCACTTAGAATTGCGCCGTTAATCCTGCTTAGGCCCAGTAGGCTGACTGTTGCCGACATCGCCTTCACTCCCTTCCTGCTTTACTTCATAGGCTTCCGGGAAGCGCCAATCAACGGAAATATTAAGGCCAAACATATCGTTAGTTTCTGCAACAGATTCTTTCAACTGTTCCAGCCAAAGGGCGCATTTAGCCTGTGTTTCAACGTTGTTGGCATTGACTTCGTCCGTCACCAAACGCTCCCGCTTGTCGGTGTTTGCATTTGGAATACCAATATCAGTGTCAAACATGGATTCAATTTTCCGCATGTCCGACAGTATATCAGAGGAAATATAAACCTGTTTCAAGTTCTGCTCAAATGCTTCCCACGCCTTGGAACCGTCATCCTTGAACAAAGACTTGTCAATGACAGTACAGGGTTCACCAGATGCAACGCGGTCAAACATCTTTTTGAAAGATTCTGCGGCTGTCTTGCTATTGGCGGCAAACACATAGGAAAGATGTGTGTTCAGCAGGTTCATACCGACAGATTCGGCACAAAGGGCAAGCATGTCGCCATAGTAACCCACAATATCCATGATACCGCCATAGTCAGGCTGTAGCCGGATAATTGTGCACTGAGAACCAATACGCGGTTCCAGAACACCCCTCAACAGAGGGTTAGAAATGATAGCGTTAGTGGGCTGGTAGAATACATTGTAACCTGTCAGCGTAGCGCCTTGCGGAATAACACCAAACTTGTTGGTATTGACCACAGCCACATAGCCCCAACAGTACAGCACATAAAGGAAGTAGTTCTTACTCCAATGCTTAGGCAGATTCCACTTGTAAAGGCTCATAGCCTTCTGCAAAAGATAGCGGCGGAAATATTGGGAAAGCGCCGTGTTTTTGCAATGGACAGTAGACGGTGAAACGGCGCTGTTGACAACGTTTATATAGTCATAACTTGCAGGGATTCCAACCATTAGCGCCACCTCCTTTCATTGAATTTGAATAGAAGCCATACAGGAATATTTCCAGGCGTTGGCGTTGGTGGTTCTTGTCCTGTAATATACTGATACCAGTAATTCGCTCTTGTGCTTCGTATCGGTTGGGGTTTTACTTCTGGTCGCTCATAATTGTATAGCCAAACTTGCGCCAGTTTAGACGGCGTTTCCTGCGACAGTGTAAAATCCTCGAATGACATTGGGTATTTACTGGTGCTTATCCACTGTAAGCCATTGTTTAGCTCATAGATAATCCGCTCCATTTCCTTTTGCCCGTTGTCTTGCCAACCCTCTCCGGCCCAATCGGAATAATGTGTGTACGGTGTCCATTGGACAAGTCCATAACCGACTTTTGTCTGTCCGGGTGCTGGAGGTGTTAAACCTTCCCAGATTCCCGGATTGATGGTAGATTCCGATTGCATATTGCCAAGCATAGCCGCGATTGCATTATCAGTCCAGCCAGCAGAACGAAAGAAGTAGTGGAGAATATCCACGTTGTTCTGCATTTCAGAAAGAGAAAGATACCTGTTACCACTAATCCATGCCATAGCCAACCTCACTCATAGAAATAGCCGCTTTCCATATAGTTCTTGATAGACTGGTTTTCTTGCCGTGTTCCCGGAATTGCAATATCAGCATGTAGAATCATTTGATAGCCAGGAATAGTAGAAAGCTTACGTGTAGAACATAGAGGGCGACCAAGGTCTGCATTATCTTCTGGAACCAAAAGGTAGCACACAGTACGTAACTGGGGGGTATATGACAATCTGACAATACTGCCGTTTGACCCGGTGGCGGTTACTTCTGGATACGCATTAGATACAGCACTACTAATACCGTCAAACACGGATGTCACCATCCCTGCAACATTTCCTGTTACAGCGGAAGTTAATCCTTTTGCTACACTTGCCCCAACTCCGCTTATCATATTAAGTCCTTGACTTGCCAGCTGTGCTAGTTGAATAGGAACACCAACTTGTGAGTACTGCACAGTGACAAGACCTTCAGAATGAACAGTAAGTCTTGCTTGATTTGCAATAAGGTCAACTGCGCATTGTGGTGTAATTATATCGCCAGTAATAAGAGAAGGGTCTAATACGATATTACCGATACCGGGGTAATACAAGGTGTATGTTGTAAAAGGTTGCTTATTCAGATAAATGCCACGGCTATTTGCTTGCGGGTGCTTAGGCACTTCGAGTACACTAGTAAAATATTTAATAGTGCTATTTAACTCCCAACTTTCAACTCCCTCAAGTGTCCACCAGCCTACTGGGGTGTTGCTAACTTTTTTGATATTGCCTGTCTGGTCTGCTTCAATCGTAAATGGATACCAAACGCATGACACGATATATTGCATAGGATTGAAAAGTATTTTTGTTAATTGCGAGGAAATGTCGGTTATATCGCCAGCATAATTTGACGGGTCGCCCAATAGATATGTCAATAGTTTATTCATCTGACTTTGAGTAAACATATAATAGTGAGCGGCTCCCATACCACCGTCTTGATTATTTATGATACCCAATATATAGCTTCCACTTGCCATTGCCGTTGTCCAAGGCGCCGTATCACGCGTAATTGTAATTTGCGGTGGTTGGATAGTAGGATAGATGGGGTCAAGGATTCCCCCATTGTACGTAAAAGAACTTCTCTTTACATACTGAGTTGATTCTCCAATACTATTTTTCCAACTAGCAAGCACATCCACTTCACAATGCGCCGTCCACAAGTGTCCAGCTTCAACAGTCCAGTCACGAATGAAATAATACCTATTGCCAAGGTCTGAAATGTAAGCATAGTTGTAAAAACTAGGGTTCCCCTTCAAACCAAAGTCAAAGGTAATATCAGGATTCAACAGGCTTGTCGGCTGTTTCAGAACAGCTTGATGTACGCGACTGGTTTCACTTACGTCAGGTCTTTTTGTGCTATTTTCTCTTTTTCTGAATTCGTATAGAGTAACGTTAAGCATAAGACCTCCTTATTTATAGGGCCGGGATACAAGGATTGATACCCCGGCCCTCCTCGTGTTAATCCAGCAGAAGCAGAACACCCTTTTCAGACATATCCATAATAGCACGGAAATTCACATGGTCATAGGTGTTCCAGTAGCCGCCCTTCGCGTTGAACGGAGTAACAGCGGCCCAGTTATTGACCTGTGCATAACCAAGTGCTTCCTCGTCAAAGATAACACCAAAGATACCAGCCTGTTCAACCTTGTCACCAGTAGTGGCAACGCCAGTGGTAGAAGTATAAACAGGGGTGACACTGATACTGTCAGGCGTTTCAATAGACTGCCAGAAGTTCACGCCTTCATAATCGGTGTACTTCAGGTAGTTATCATGGAAGCTGTTAGCCTTTACCATCGCATCAAACTGGTCCATAGCCTTGGCATACAGGTAAACCTTCTGCCGTGTGGCGGGAGTATGACGCATTACATGCTTGCCGTTAATAACGGTCTGGTACATTTCGCTACGTTCAGTCATCATGCGGGAAATGGTTGCAACTCTTGCGTATACCCATTGCATAAAGCTGGGGAAGTTATCCGGCTGATAGATTGCCTGTGCAGTCAGCGTCAAACCAGTTTCAGCATTATACTCCGTCAGCAGATGTACAACGCGGGTGTTCTGAGCTTCGGAAAGAATACTACCGATATAGTTGGCCAGAATACCACGCGCAATGTTTTCACGATACTGTTCCAGCTTGTCAGAACGGTTTCCAGTCACCATGCTGTTGAAACGCATGAACTCGTCAGGGCTGGTGAAAGCAACATCGAACTGGTCTTTGAAAATAGTAAAGCTATTCTCATAGACGCTCTGCCCGTAGAAATTCACCTGAAGCATATCGGGCTTATTCAGTGCGTACATATCCACGCTCTGACCATTGCCAAGAGGATTTGCAGTCTGCGTAGCATCATAACCAACAGGCCACTTGAAGCGGGCATCGTCCTCGATGGGCTTATCAGCGATGGAAAGTTTGCGCACAGCGTTACCCCACCGCTCCATGCTCATTTCCAGGCCGGAAAACTTCCGGCTGTAGGGGCGGATACTGAAAATGGTGCGGCCCCACATCTGAGAAATGGTGTTGATAATGGGGTCATAGCCAGTCTTCAGCGCGGTCTGTGCCACACTGACAAACTCGCCGGGGGTTGTGGCGGAAATCACCGCCTGACCAGTTGCCTGCTGGACAAGGCTCTGAAGAATTGTGCCAGCCTGAAACACGGTCATATCATTGACATTTGCCATCTTTACTTTTCTCCTTTCGGTGCGGGATTGATAATCTCCGCAAGAATTTCTTCAGGGGTCTGCACCTTAGGCTGTGCGCTTTGAAGAATATTACTATTCTGCACAAGGCCCGTCAGCTTCTGCAACTCTGCAAGTACAGGGTCTGCAACAGGTGCCGGAGCGGGTGCAACAGGTGCAACAGGTGCCGGAGCGGGTGCAACAGGTGCCGGAGCGGGTGCGACAGGTGCCGGAGCGGGTGCGACAGGTGCCGGAGCTGGTGCGGGCTGATTGTTCAGCATAGAAAGCCCAGCAATCTGCTGTGCATTGAATCCGGCTTTTGCCAGCATCAAAATTTCATCAGGCGTAAACATTACTGTCTCACCGCCTTTGTAGCGTACCCGTCCTTGTTATAAGTGACTTCATATTCACCTTCTGCACACCAGAACTTATAGCTACCGCCAGCATAAGCTTCATGGCGCTTCATCAGGTCTGCCAGATGGATAACGGGCTTTGCTTCCTCGCCCTCGAGAAAACCTTCCTTAATTTCCTGTTCCGTCCAGCCAGTCTTTTCAGTGGTAGAAAGCCGGAACTCACAACCAGCCTCCGCAAGACGCTGGTTAATCAGTTCATAGCTGTCACCATGTGCAAGGCCCTGTCGAATAATTTCTGTAATACTCATTTCTTTGCTCCTTTCTTCAAATAAACCAAAAGTACATGCGGAACTCTGCGTGCAGCGTATACCTGCCGCTTCTCATTGTCAAAATATGCCTGACTGCTTCTGCCGCAGTCCAACATAACTGCACTATCCCAACCATAGGACGCAAGTAGTTTTGCAAGATTTTCGGGAGTTCTAGCGGCGCGGGTTCCTTTTTTCGAGGCATACAGACAAAGACAACATTTACCATTTCTGTATTTAATTCCGATAGCAGTCCTTCCCGTTTTACCTCCTTGTGCAACGTTGTAAATAGGATTCTTGATAGGAACTGCATCTTTCAAAATGTTAGAGCACGCAATATAGTTGGCATAGTCGTTCTGCGGAACCAAATCCAAATGGAAATTCATAGGGCCGTCCCATGCATAACCTCTATAACGGTATTCGCCCTGATAGAGAACTGTACCGTTAGATTTAAGCGGGCAAACAGGCTTTCCGTTTCTCATGTTGTACAGTGTCCCGTTGATTGCGTAGTCTGCACCTGTCTCCGCAATAATGGTGGAAAGCATCATGCGATTGTATGTTTTCTTGCTCTTTATCAGCTTGTTCTCGTAGATTTCAATTCTGTCGATATCTTCCAGAGGAATAGATACCGCAATTTCATTTTCCCGTTTCGCTCCCATAGTTCACCTTTTCTTTCAGAAGTGAGACAACTTCCTTCAAATCTCTAAGGGCTTCGGTATTTTCCTTGACAACTTCCGTCCAACGTTCGGATTCTGCGGCATGTGCTTCACGTTCCTTGTTCTGCATCCAGAACATAACGCCAACGCACACGATAGGGAATCCAAGATTGCTAACCAGACTTGTAATAGTTGCGGCGTCCATAGAACTCCTTCCCAGCCGGATGTTATAATGTGGACAGGGGGCTTCTAGCCCTGACCATGGGCGTGCGCCAGCTTCCGGCTGTGGTCTTGCGCAACCCCCTGTCCTCGCGTAGATAATAGCATCAGCGGAGATACTTTGTCAAGAGGTTCTCGCACAAGTATTCCTCAAATGTTATTTTCTGTTGCATATATGCATCCCACAGCCATCCGTACATGCGCTTGAACCGCTGTATGTCTGCCTCGCTGTCGCTGTACTGCGGCGGGCTTCCGGCCTTGTGCATGGACACATAATATGTTCCGTCAGATTTGTGACGGTATATGCAAATCTTTGCGATTGCACACACGGGAATGAACTCTTTGATAGGACGGCTTCCAACGTTGCCCATATCGTTGAACGAAAACTTGTTATCAAGCGACATTTCTGCAAAGCGCGTACCAGCAGTTGCGCGGTAGAGAACTGTATTTCGCTTTTCTTCAGAAATGGGAGAACGCTGTAACATATACAAGCAGATACCGCGGCTATTGTCTTGGTATACCTCGCGGCCCTTCTCTAACATATCAGTTGCTTTCTTTACAAGATTGAAACCAATAAACACCGGGTTTGCAACATCGTTGGCATTTGCCAAACAGAGAAGTTGAACAGGCGGACGGCCTTGCAACTCCCTGTTACGATTTACAGTTTCATAGCAGTTCATTAGAGCTTCAAACTCGTTTTTGATTGGGCGCTCATGGCGCTCAGGAATAAATTCATCAAATATCATAAGGTCAACGTCCGACGCATCAAAACCTCTGATATTTGAGAACGTGGAAAGTGCGGCAGAATATCCAATTGGCGGCCCGTCTGGAACCTGTTTCCCATCATCGTTTACTTTGAAATAATAAAAAGCTGAATTGTACTTTGTTACCGGGGAACATGTGATATTCAGGTTTCTATCTTCACAGATACGCTTGAATGGGGAAAATTCCGGACGTGTGATAATGTCGGCTTGCGCTTGCGTTCGTCTGATAAGCAAGAACGTTCTTTTGGATTCCAGACATTCACAAAGACTGCCATATGTCTTGCCAGTTCCTCGCCCTCCAACTGCAAAGTTGAAAGGCAAGGAACGGCTCAACATATCATGGACATTCAAATAGCCGCTTTCTAAATAGATACGGCTCATGTTTCACGTGAAACAATCAGACAAGGGTGCAAGTGATGAAATCCCGTCCTGCCTTAGAGGTACCGGAAATCACCTCAATAGTGATATCCTCGCCATCCATCAACTCGACAATCTTGTCAAAGTCACGCTTGAACGTGGGGCTGTTAGTGGCAAAAACCTCACCATCTGCCGTCATAATGGACAACACCTCGACTTCCTCTCCCGTGGAGTTCTCGTCATTGTAAACGCAGTATGCCTTGACATCGAGTACCGTGCCAATAATGTCCTTCATCTTCTTAATGGCCGGGGAAAGGGTCATCTTGTACTGGTCCTTCTTGCTAAACTCCGCGCTCTTCTTGATGATTTCCATAATGTTGTTCTCCTTTAATAAATTTATTTACCACAGCTTGTGCTGTTGGTTACTCATTATACAATACAATTAGTGCTGATATTTCATTTATAAATTCTTGTTCATCTATTGTGTAATGAAAAGTAAAACTCTTATATAATTCAATAATCTTTTGCGCAAACTCAAAATCACTCATATTCATACCTACTTTCTGTCAAAAGTCGTTTATATTCTGCTGTTAGTCCAAGTGTATAAGTTGACGGTCTCAATACAACGTTAGAAGTGATTGCAAGTAATCTTCCCTCACACGTGCACTCTTTAATGGTGGGGTTGTCATTATATACAGCTTCGAGACCCCCCGCTTCTTTAAAAGTAAAGCCTTCCCTAAATGCCTCAATTCCCCCATTCTGTTGAAGTTCTTTACCTCCTTTATTTTTTGAAACTCCTGCGATTGTGCACACAATTTCACTTTCTGGACTTTCACGATATACATACTTCTTAGCTCCCATCGTTCTAAATTCGCACATATCATGTTCTTTCTCATAGACACCCATATAATGTGTAATTCCTTTAGGGTCTGTTGCGTATGCACCGCTTTTCTTACTATCTGCTATTCGCTCCTTGTTAAACTTAGTCAAATCAATCTCGCCTAGATATTTAACTGAATCAGTATCACAGTAAACGAACTGCGGCGCGTTTGGGTCATTGATATCTCCATGGGCCAGCTGTATTCCTTCTTCAAGCCTATATCGTGCCCATGCTGTTACCCATACACCCCATTGATAAGCAAGAAACGCTTTCTTGTTGTGGTTTTCAAGTAGTTCTGCTTCATTGTCGTGTTGCTCCACAAAGTCATCATTTTCGAATAGAATTGACTGTTTAACCGGGTCTTGCGCACACATTCCGTATAGAGAATTTAGCTTGTTCTTGGATTTCATATAGAGAAGTTCTTGACCCTCTACGTTTTTCAACTCTGTCTTGTAATGATAGTATTGGCATATTGTTTTAATAAGAGGCCTCGGCAAGTATCCGTATCTTGCAACCGCCATATCGTAGAATTTGATATCAGTCCATGTGTATTCTTGCAATAGAATTTTCAAATCTACATCTGTAATGGTTGTTTCCAGATAATCGGCTGAAATAATTCTACCGTTATCAATCAGGGGCTTTACAATATTTCTGCATTTGGAAAGCGATAGATACGGGCATCCCCAGTCATAACGCTGTAAATGAACTCCTGTAATTGCTACTCGCATAAGACAGGCTTTTTGACGTTTCCCTAGTAAAGTAATCACTTCTTCGTATGGGATATCGCCCATTCGATAAAACTCACTAATAGGAAACTTACAGTTGCACATAACGTCAGGGTAACTGCTGGAACGGTCTGCACTGTGTACATTATGTAGCGTATAATTTGTATAGTATCGATTTGCATGTGTATTTCCACCTCTGAACGCTTCTCGCAACATTTTATAGATTTCATAATCTGGCAGCTGGTCTTTTATGAAACTGAAAGAAACCTCTGACATAGCTTTCTTTGCGTCTCTGCGAACATATCCGGTTGATGTAAGCGGAAATGTATAGAGGTTATCACCATCATGTTTCATTTCAATTTCTATTGCTTCTACCAAGCCTTGCACATCGTGAACGCAATACGCAATTTCGTCTTCTGACATTTCTGTCCACGGAAATCTAAGTTTATCGTAATCAAATGTTCCTGTTAGTTTCTTGTGCTTTACGCCCATTTTCTTGGTGTAAGTGTCCAAATTCATATTACTATGAATATATGAACATCTGAACTCGAAACATCCTAGCATATTGCACTTTAAAACTTTACGCGATTTTATTGCAAATACTTCGTCCGGCTGGAACTGGTATATTCCTCTCAAGAACTGAAATTCGTAAGAAAGATTGTGAACGAACACAACCAGAACATTATCAGCCAGAACACTAGCCAGTTTACGTTGAAACTTTTCAAATTCTTCCCATGTTCTCCCTACTACTGTTATTTCATCGCCAAATTGCCATTGCCAAATGTACATTATAGACTGCTCAATGTCAACTAAGCGTGTGGTTTCAATGTCAAATGCTGTAATTACATCCTTGTATTTTATGCGCTTCTTCGTTCTCTGATTGCCGGATTTCCTTTTCACTAGCGGTATTTCATAAAGCCAATCGTATGGAAATTTATCCGGTGGAATAATCATTTCAAATATTCTCGCCAATCTTCAAGAAGTTGCGCAGATGTAACTTTTTCTGGATTTGCTTTCAATCCGGTTTCTTCAAATCGTTCTTTATCATTCTTCCAATCTCTAAATGCGTCTGCAATTACTCTTGATTCGGCTCTAGTTGCTACTGTTGCGTGCTTAAATGTCTCTGCATCTACGTCTTGCCCGGTAGCGGAAAGAGCCTCTTCAAAGAAATCCACTGCAACCATGGAACCATATCCGCGAAACCTTGACGCTTTCCATGCCCGCATGAACTCACCGAACTCTGAAAAATTCTTTTCTGTAACAAAATCGTAACCATGTTCGTGAAATGTTGCGATTGCTTGTTTTCTCGCTCTTTTAATACCTGCAAGTGTTCCTCGCCGTGCTGTAATCATCCTCGCGACTTCTGAAAGCTGTACTTTCATTTGTCCGGTTGTCAGTTCTGACGCTGGACGGAATCGGCCTTGATTGCGCTTAAATGTGTAGCTTTCTCGTCCTATTGGAGATTTGGACATTTCTCTAAGTCGTTCTTGTGCAATCTTACGGAGCCGCGTATACTCTGATTTAATGTTTTCTGGTGTCCACACGTCCGCGTGTCTGATTGCGTCTAGCGTGTAGTAATCTGGTGTGTTGCGTGGGTCAAGAATTTCCCCGGTTTCCGGATTTACAAGCCTTTTCACGTTCATATCGGTCAATTTCCTCCCTAATAAGCAGTCGGCACAAGGCCGACATACTCATATCGCGTTCCATTGCAATCTGACCAAAGCGGAGCCTTAAATCCTCTGGGATGGTCATATTTAAGTGTCCTGAAAGATTTCTGTTAACCACTCTGGAAACTTCCTCCTTTCTGATTTACACGTAATCTTAATATCTTTATCCGTCTCACGAATAAACGTTATCATATTGAAAGCTGTATGGAATGTTTGAAACGCGTACTCGCGCTTGCCAATGCCGGGCCAATAAACGGTAACAATATATTCAATGTAAGGTTTCATTTGATTGCCCTCCATGTAAGCTCGTCTCCAACTGTCTCGCCCCAATAATCATGCTTGAACTTGGCTATGTGCTGTGCGCTTGTGTTTGTGTAACCAAATGTATATCGAAGAAAATCAATAAACACCGGAACAGTTTCCTCTTCAAAAATCGCCGCAACCCATGTACTATATGACTTGAGCAGATAGTTCTTACCGACCTTATAAACATGTGCATTGCATGTTCTGAGTTGCCCTAAATGCTCGATGTTGTCGGCCCACATTTCCCCGCTTATTGTATCTACAATTTCTTCTACTCTAATGTTAATTTTCAGTTGCTCGTTCTTTTTCATGTGCTTGTGCTCCTTTCTTTTATGCCCGTATAGCCGATAGCACAGCTATGTTTCACGTGAAACAGTTAGAATGTGAACTGGTTCTTTTCGTCCTTCTGCTTGGGCTGGAACTGCTTCTTTGCAGTGATAACAGCCATTTCAATAGCGTCAAACATGGCTTCTACCTGTTCTTCGGTGTATTCATAGGTTGCGCCGGAGCAGTTCGCGAGAATATCAAGGGCGTTGATAACCTTGTTCACGCGCGGGGTGGCAATGCGTACAAAACGCTCTGCCTTAGTTTCGTTCTCAGGGATTTCAATAGTATTCTTTGCCATGGTTCATTCTCCTTTAATATTTATTTGAGCTTGTGTTCCTCGCTCTTTCTAATTATAGTATACCACACTTTGCGCATTTGTCAACACTTATTTTCATTTTATTGCATTATTTATACTTATAATAAATATAAGCTGTCTCTTATACACATCTGACGCT
>ERZ1026772.1359-NODE-1359-length-13548-cov-4.737345_pt1 | contig 13548 bp, 8 predicted proteins | sample MGYA00380124_ERZ1026772 | MGnify/ENA primary metagenome ERZ1026772 (study PRJEB33269, sample SAMEA4719760) | human gut metagenome | biome: human-associated habitat; feature: organic feature; material: feces | place: Cameroon | collected 2013-10 ...
TTCTCAGCTTGAAAAGGGTGCTTTTTCAATTATGGAACCAAACCCCGAGGTTTGCGAAAAGTACGAGGATTTCTCACACGGACTTTGCCTTGTACCGGGACTTTGCTTTGATACGCAGGGATTCCGCCTTGGATTCGGCAAAGGTTACTATGACAGATTTTTGCAGAAATTTTCGGGAACAAGCGTGGGACTTTGCTACTCCAAATGTATGGAGCATACCCTGCCCTCGGGAGTGTTCGACCGCCCCGTTGATGCCGTGATTACCGAAAAATATACCAACCGAACAAATAACGAGTTTGTAAAGGAATGATACATTATGAACCCCGATAATTTTAATATGAATGAGCAGGAGCTTAACGCTCAGCGTCGCAAAAGAGCTGAAAATTTCAGACTTAACATTGATGAAACCGAGTACGAAGATGAAAATATGTACGGTGAATCCGAAAGTGAGCCGTCCGACCTCAATTCATACAGCGGTCAGGATGTTAAAAAGCAGATGGCGAGAGAGTCAAAGCATGTTCTTAAACAGAAGAAAAAGGAAGAAAAAAAGGCTCTTAAAGCGAAGAATAAACATAACCGCAGAATTTTCCGCCTTACATGGATAATCTCGGTTGTGATTGTCGGTGCAATGGCTGCCGTTTATATGATAACAGGTATGAACGATTTGCTTGCCGTAAACAGAACCGATTCTTCAACAGTCAAGATTGAGATTCCCGAAAATCCGACAGTTGACGATGTTACAAAGGTACTTGTTGATAACAAGGTAATCGGTGAGCCGTCATATTTCAAGCTTTTTGTCAAAGTTACAAAGTCAGCCGATGATTTCACTCAGGGTACATATGAAATCCGCAAAAATATGGACTACGAGGCAATTGTCAACTTCCTTTCGAGTAACAACAACAGAACCGACACGGTTTCCGTTACAATTACCGAGGGTGAGAGCGTTCTTGAAATTGCCGACACTCTCAAAAAGAACGGTGCTTTGGGTGACAAGGACGAGTTCCTTTCACTCTGCAATTCCGATAAATTTGACAGCGACTTTGATTTTATCAAGGCTGAAACAAATGCGGACAAGCGTTACTACAAGCTTGAGGGTTATCTCTACCCCGATACATACGAATTCTACAAAAATGAAAATGCAGAGTCCGTAATCTACAAACTTCTCAATAACTATGAAACTAAGATAAATGAAAAGCAGACTGTTGACGGCTATTCAAAGAAAACAACAGTTCTAAAAATGGTTGAAGAGAGCGACACCAAGTATTCACTTGATCAGGTTATGACAATCGCCTCAATCATTCAGGCAGAGGCGGCTGACAAAGAGGATATGTACTACATCTCATCAATTCTTCACAACCGTCTTACAGCCGACAGCAGTGCCGGTGTGTCAAACCTCGGTCTTGATTCGACAAAGTTTTACCCTTACAGAAGCCTTGAAGATGTTCCCGAAAATGACAGAAGCACCTACAAGAGCAGATACGACACATATGATAAGAAGGGACTTCCTTACGGTCCAATCTGCAACCCCGGTATGGATGCGATAATTGCCGCACTTAACCCGAACAGCACTGATTACTACTTCTTCTGTCACGACAGCAAGGGACAGGCTTATTACGCATCAACACTTGAACAGCAAAACGCAAATCTGGAGTATATTGAAAGCTATGATAAATAATTTTGAAAAACCTGAAATTTTGTCACCGGCAGGTGATATGGATTGCCTTAAATCCGCTTTAAACTTTGGCGCAGACGCAGTTTTTCTTGCAGGAAAAATGTTTGGAATGCGTTCCGCACCGCAGAATTTTGATAACGATCAGCTCAAAAAAGCTTGTGACCTTGCCCACGCAAAGGGTGCAAGAATCCATGTGACCTGCAACACACTCCCACGCAACAACGAGATTCCTCATCTTCAGGAATTTATGGAGAATGCTCAGGCTTGCGGAGTTGATGCGTTCATCATTGCCGACCTCGGTGTTTTTGAGGCAGCTAAAAAGTATGCGCCAAAGGTTCAGCGCCACATTTCGACTCAGGCAGGAGTTACAAATTATGCGGCGGCAAATGTGCTTTACAATATGGGTGCGTCAAGGGTTGTGCTTGCACGGGAAATTCCGCTTGATGAAATTGCCGAAATGCGTGCAAAAGTTCCGAAAGAGCTTGAAATCGAATGCTTTGTACACGGTGCAATGTGCGTTTCATTTTCAGGCAGATGCCTTATTTCAAGCTATATGACTGGCAGAGATGCAAATCACGGCGATTGCGCTCAGCCGTGCCGTTGGAAATATCATCTCTATGAAGAAAATCGTCAGGGGCAGTATTTCCCTGTTGAAGAAGCGGGCGACGGTACATACCTCTACAATTCAAGAGATCTCTGTATGATTGAGCATATCCCCGAGCTTGTCAAGGCAGGTATTTCAAGCTTTAAAATTGAGGGCAGAGCAAAGTCGGCTTACTATGCCGCTGTTACAACAAATGCTTACCGCCACGCTGTTGACGATTATTTTGCCGAGGGTGATAATTATACTCTCAAACCTTGGATTAGGGAAGAGCTTGAAAAAATCAGCCACCGTGAGTACAACACGGGATTCTATTTTGGCAGAGAACCCGGTCAGGTTACAGGCAACGGCGGATATATCCGCCATTATGATAATGTCGCATTGTGCGAAGAGCTTGTTGACGATACAACAGCGGTAATCACTCAGCGCAACAAATTCTATGTTGGCGACACACTTGATGTGCTTCCGCCGAGCGGAGTGCCGTTTGAAATCAAGTGCGAGTCGCTTACAACAGACGAGGGTATGCCCGTTGAAAGTGCACCGCACCCAATGCAAAGACTTACAATGAAGTGTAACGCACCAGTTCCGTCAGGCTCGGTTATCAGAAAAAAGCGTGATTAATCCCGAATTTTGCTATTGATAATGTAGAAAAACAGAGATTAACCCGTGATTTTGCTATTGACAACACAAAGAAACAGTTCTATAATCTAGGTATTGCAATTGAATTACAATATTCGGCTGTGACGGGATTAACCGAGATGTCAGCATTTCAGAGAGAAAGCCGTTTGGTGCAAGGCTTTTATGTAAAGTTTCGGTGCGCTGCCCCTGAGCTCTGTGTGATTAAGCACAGCGTATTTCTGCGTTAAGGAAATGTAATCTATATGACGATTACTCAAAGCGGACGCTTGTCGTCAATTTGGGTGGTACCGCAGGATATTCCTGTCCCATTGTATTTTTATACAGTGGGATTTTTTATTTTGCCCGGTTGCATACTTTAAACAAATTTGAACGAATATTGTATTCCCCTGTGAATTTGTATAAGGAGAGATTTTTTATGAAGTGGACAGGACTTAACGAATTAAGAGAAAAGTTCCTTGAATTTTTTGAATCAAAGGGTTGTTTAAGACTCCCCAGCTTTTCGCTTGTTCCAAAGGACGACAACAGCCTTCTGCTCATCAACAGCGGTATGGCTCCTATGAAAAAATATTTTACAGGTGAGGTAACACCTCCTCGCAAGCGTGTTACAACCTGCCAGAAATGTATCCGTACTCCCGACATTGAGCGTGTCGGCATCACAGCCCGTCACGGTACATTCTTTGAAATGCTCGGTAACTTCTCATTCGGCGACTATTTTAAGCACGAAGCTACGGCTTGGGCATGGGAATTCTTCACAAAGGTTCTTGAAATGCCTCCCGAAAAGCTTTATGTTTCAATCTATGAGGACGATGACGAGGCTTTTGACATCTGGACAAAAGAGGTTGGCGTTGATCCGTCACATATGGTAAGACTCGGCAAGGAAGACAACTTCTGGGAACACGGTTCAGGTCCTTGCGGCCCTTGTTCCGAAATCTACTTTGACCGTGGTGACGAAAAGGGCTGCGGCAGACCCGACTGTCATGTAGGCTGTGAATGTGACCGTTTTGTTGAGGTTTGGAACCTTGTATTTACTCAGTTCGAGAGTGACGGCAAGGGTAACTACACTCCCCTTGAACATCCCAACATTGATACAGGTATGGGTCTTGAAAGACTTGCTTGTGTTATGCAGGGTGTTGACAACCTTTTCCTTGTTGACACAATTCAGAACATTATGAAGCACATCTCACAGATTGCAGGTGTTGAGTACGGCAGAGATGAAAAGAGCGATGTTTCACTCCGTGTTATCACAGACCATATCCGCAGTACAACATTTATGATTGGCGACGGTGTTCTCCCGTCAAACGAGGGCAAGGGTTATGTGCTCCGCCGTTTGCTCAGAAGAGCCGCCCGTCACGGCAGACTTCTCGGTTACAACGAACCTTTCCTTTATAAGGTTTGCGATACAGTTATCAAAGAAAATCTCACTGCTTATCCTGAACTCAAAGAGAAGCAGGAGTTCATCACAAAGGTTATCAAGGTTGAGGAAGAAAGCTTTGCAAAGACAATTGATCAGGGCTTTAAGATGCTCAACGGCATTATGGACAGTGATGATGTTAAGGTTCTCAGCGGTGAGGACGCATTTAAGCTTAACGATACCTACGGCTTCCCGATTGACCTTACAAGAGAAATCCTTTCCGAAAAAGGCATCAAGGTCGATGTTGAGCGTTTCCGTGAGCTTATGAAAGAGCAGAAAAAGCGTTCTCGTGATGCAAGAAAGAATGCAGGCGCAGACGCTTGGATTTCTGACACAACAGACCTTTCGGATATTGCAAACACAGAATTTGTTGGCTATACAGACCTCAAGACAACTTCAAAGGTTCTTGCAATCGTTAAAGACGGTGTGAGAGTTGACAGTATCGGTGAGGGCGAAAACGCTATTATCGTTCTCGACAAAACTCCGTTCTACGGTGAAGGCGGCGGTCAGGTTGGCGACACAGGTGTTATGGAGTCAGGCAGCTTCTCTGCTGATGTTGACAACACAACAAAGAATCCATCAGGTACAATCTATCTCCACGCTTGTACTGTTAAGAGCGGCAGTATCAATGTGGGCGCAGAAGTTTCAACAGCTGTTGATGAAGAGCGTCGTGCCGACATTACAAGAAACCACACAGCTGCTCACCTTCTTCAGGCTGCTCTCCGTGAGGTTCTCGGCAACCATGTTCAGCAGGCAGGTCAGCTTGTTTCCGACGATTACTTCCGTTTTGACTTTACTCATTTTGAGGCTCTCACAGCAAAAGAGCTCATTGAGGTTCAGAACCTTGTAAATAAAAAGATTCTTGAGGCTATCCCTGTTACAACACAGGAAATGCCTATTGAAGAGGCTAAAAAGCTCGGTGCAATGGCACTCTTCGGCGAAAAGTACGGTGATGTTGTCCGTGTTGTAAGCGTAGGCGACTTCTCGGTTGAATTCTGCGGTGGTACTCATGTTAAGAATACTGCTAACCTCGGCCTTTTCAGAATCAGACAGGAGGGCTCGGTTGCCGCAGGTGTAAGAAGAATTGAGGCTCTCACAGGTATGGGCGTTCTCAAGTACATCAACGGTATGAGTGCTGTTATTATGGATGTTTGCTCATCGCTCAAAATTGCAAATCCAAAGGCAGTTGTTGAGGGCGTACAGAAAGCCGAACAGCTTATTAAGGAACAGCAGAGAGAAATCAATGAACTCAACTCAAAACTTGCTGTTGCTCAGATTGGTCAGCTCTTTGCAGGCACCACAGAGGAACACGGTGTAAGAGTTGTTACCGGCAAGATTGACAAAGCTAATGCTGACATTCTTCGCACAATGTGTGAAAAGGCAAGAGATTTTGCTCCAAAGTGCGTATGCGTTCTTGCAACAGAGAATGACGGCAAGGTAACATTTGCCGCAGCCTGCGGTAAAGAGGCTCTCGCTCTCGGTGCAAACGCAGGCAAAATCGTTAAGGCTGTTGCTCAGAAAGCAGGCGGTAACGGTGGCGGCAAGCCCGATATGGCTATGGCAGGCGCTAAGCAGCCGGAGAAAATTTCTGAGGCTCTTGACAGCGTTAAAGAAACTGTATACGGTATGTTAAAGTAACCAAAAATTGCACATTATGGTTTGTTTGAATCCCAAATTGTGGAAAATAGCCAAACAAACATATTAAATCTTGTGCAATTGAGAGAAACGGTTTTGAATTAAACCTATTGCAGTTTTGTAATTTTTATTGTATAATAACAATACTAAGATATGAATATCTATCTTGGATATGTATGAACAATTTTAGGAGGAGATTAAAAATGTTCAAGAAAATTGCAGGTCTTTTTCTTGCAGCAGCAGTAATGTGCAGTTCAGCTGCCATCACAGCAAGTGCTGCAGAAGCAGAAGATGACGCTGCTGTAGCTGCAGCAGATCAGTCAGGTGAAGTTTCAGCTGAAGGTTCTTCAGAGGTTTCTGCCGACGCTTCTTCAGAAGTTGGCGCAGGTAACACAATTAACTTTGATGTTAAGAAGTCAGGTTGGAATAATGTTAAGATAGTTTACTGTCACATTTGGAAGGCTGACGGTACAGGCACATGGCCTGATTGGCAGTCAAAGAAGGAGAAATGTACATACAATTCTTCAACAGGTATTGCTACATACGACCTTTCAAAGACAGGTAACACAATTTCTAAGTCAGACGGAAGAGTTTACTGCGTAATCTTCAGTGCTAACACAGGTATGCAGTCATACAACGCTATCATGAGCGGTAACTGCATCGGCGACACACTTTATTGCACAGGTAATCAGATTGAAAACCCTGAGGACTCAGAGAAGAAGGCAAACGAAGCAAAGTGGGAAAAGAATTCTGACTGTGGTCCTGAGAGAAAAATCACATCAACAGGTAATGTTGTTGGTTCAGCTTTCCCGGAAGGCGAAACAGATGTAACAATGATGGCTACATACCTCATCGCTTACTACAACGATCCTGCTAAGACAGAGCTTACACAGAACCTTCTTAACGAACTCAAGGTTAGCCCAACACAGGTTATGGGTGCTGTAACAGATAAGCTCAACGCTACAAACAACGCTGATAAGGATAAGATTGCTCCTGCAGTTGAGAAGATTCTCTCAGGTTGCACAGATCCTACAACAGGTAAAAAGGTTGACAAGACTCAGCTCGACAACGCTAAGAAGTCAGGCAACAAGGGTTCAAGCTCATCAGGCTCAAGCAACAGCGGTTCAAGCTCAAGCAACGGTGGCTCAAGCTCATCAGGTTCAGGTTCTTCAAGCACAGGCGCAGTTAAGTCAGGCGTTGAAACAACTATCGTTTTCGTAATGGCAGGTCTTATGGTTTCAGCAGCAGGCGTTATGTTCCTTGCAAGAAAGAAGAGAGAAGAATAATTTAAAAGATTGTTCTTTTAGCTAAGCATTTTTCGGACACTGTCACACGGCAGTGTCCGTTTTGCTTTGTTGTTTGTATTCGGCTTAATTGCAGTTTTTACCCGATTAGTCGAAAAAATTTTAGAAACACCTTGACAATAGCCTCTCGTTTTGCTAAAATGTTAATGTTGCATCGGGATGTAGCGCAGTTTGGTAGCGCACACGTCTGGGGGGCGTGGAGTCGCAAGTTCAAGTCTTGTCATCCCGACCAACAAAAGCCTTTTTGTCTTTTGACAGAAAGGCTTTTTTCTTTACGATAAACTGCTTACTGCAAATAATTAACGCAAAAGGAGAAAATATGCTTAATATCGGCTCTCATCTTTCAATATCAAAAGGATTTTACGCAATCGGCAAGGATGCGCTTTCAATCGGTGCAAACACATTTCAATTTTTCACACGCAACCCTCGTGGCGGTGCGGCACGAAAAATTGATGCAGAAGATATTAACGCACTTATTAAACTTATGTCAGAAAATAATTTTGCGAAAATTCTTGCCCACGCACCGTACACAATGAACCTCTGTTCGGCAAAACCCGAAACCCGTGAATTTGCCCTGAACACGCTTACAGACGATTTGAAAAGAATGGAATATCTTCCGAATAATCTTTATAATTTTCATCCCGGCAGTCACACGGGACAGGGTGTTGAAACCGCAGTTGAGCAGATTTCCGATGCCTTGAACACAGCAATGTTTGATGATATGACAACAACCGTGTTGCTTGAAACAATGGCGGGCAAGGGAACAGAAGTCGGCAGAACCTTTGAAGAGCTGCGTATGATTATCGACCGTGTCGAAAGAAACGATAAAATCGGTGTTTGCCTTGACACTTGCCATATTTTTGACGCAGGCTATGACATTGTCAATAATCTTGACGGTGTACTTGATGAATTTGACCGTGTAATCGGTTTTGACAGGCTAAAAGCAATTCACCTTAACGACAGTATGAATCCGATTGGCAGTCATAAGGACAGGCATCAGAAAATCGGCAAGGGCAATATCGGCATTGATGCCTTTGAGAAAATTATCAATAATAAAAATTTGCGTAATCTGCCCTTCTTCCTTGAAACACCGAACGAGCTTAAAGGCTACGCAGAAGAGATTGCACTTCTGCGTGGTATGTATTTTGAAAAGTAATTGTTACGATTTGTTTTACAAGATAAAATTGCACAAAAAATCAAGACGGTTAGTGTATATTATTATTGCTATTTTAAGTGAAAATCTTTGCAATTTTCGCTTATTTTACTTATATTGGCAATATAACTAAAAAGATTTGCCTTTATTGTGCAGTTAGTAAATTGATTAAGATACGAATTTTTGTTATTATTAATCTGTGTACTGGCAAATATTGTTATTTCTCAACAAATGATAGAAATTTCCGTACATGGTAATTTTATTTAGGAGTGAAAAAATTGAGCAAAAGCAAAAAAATTATCAGTCTTGCCCTCAGTGCGACAATGGTACTCTCCGGTCTTACAATTGGTGCGGTTACCACAAATGCTGCTCAGAAATCGGATGAGGTTTCTGCAACAAGCACAGCAGTAGTTTCATCAGGCAGTCAGGCCGCACAGAAGACCATCGGCGGCGCAGCAATTCTTCATTGCTTTGACTGGTCGTATAATTCAATCAGAGAGAACCTCAAGGCAATTAAGGATGCAGGCTACACAGCTGTTCAGACATCACCTGTAATGCCTGCAAAGGATTACAATGCTTCGTGGACTAAGCAGTCACAGCAGTGGTGGAAGCTTTATCAGCCACTCGACATTGCAGTAGGTGACGGCAACACATGGCTTGGTACAAAAGCTGAACTCAAGGCTCTTTGTGATGCAGCAGAAGATATGGGCATTAAGGTTGTCTGCGATATCGTAGCTAACCACCTTGCCGATAAAGACGGTTCAGGTAACAATCAGGGCAACATCAATGCAAATGTAGCTTCAGACCTTAATAAGCCGGAATATTTCCACCTCAATGGCGAATGGGCTAACGATGATAACAACCGTTACAAGGTAACACAGGGCTCAATCGGTCAGCCTGACCTTAACACAGGCAACTCATACATTCAGCAGAGATACAAGAACCTCCTTGTTGAGCTTGTTGGTCTTGGTGTTGACGGTTTCCGTTTTGATGCCGCAAAGCACATTGAACTTCCTTCAGACGGCAGTTACGGCAGCCAGTTCTGGCCGACAATTCTCAACGGCGCACAGTCAGCCACATCTGAGGATCTTTTCTTCTACGGCGAAATTCTTAACTACGCAGGTACGGATATCGGTAACTACACAAAGTATATGAGCATTACCGATAACTACTCAAGTGACTGTATTCTCGTTGCAGCCAACGGCGGTAACGCAAGCGGTATGGCTAACTCTGCGTACACAAAGGGTGCAGGCGCTTCAAAGTCAATTCTTTGGGCTGAGTCACACGATACATATATGGGTAAATCAGGTTCTGCAGGACTTGAAAATACAGCAGGCGTATCAGATGCAACAGTTGTAAGAGCTTATGCTATGGTTGGTTCAAGAGCTAACTCAACATCACTCTTCTTCGCAAGACCTGCAGAGGATATGGGTGACGCAAGTACAGATACAACATACAAGTCAAAGGCTGTGACAGAAATTAACAAGTTCAAGAACTACTTTGACGGTCAGTCTGAATATCTCGGTTCAAGCGGTTCAATCGCTTACAATGTTCGTGGTACATCAGGTGTTGTTCTTGCTAACTCATCAAACAACGGTGCAACAGTAAACTTCAGCATTAAAAACCTTGCTAACGGTAAATATAAGGATCAGATTACAGGTACAGAATTCACTGTTTCTAACGGTACAATTTCAGGTACAATCGGTTCAACAGGTGTTGCCGTTATCTATAACGCAGAGCCTGAGGGTCCGTCAGCTTCTGTAACTCCGGGTTCTTCAAGCTTTAAGACTGACACACTCACACTTACATTAAACTATGACAACGCAACAAGCGGTCAGTATTCAATTGACGGCGGTGCTTACAAGAGCTACACAAACGGTCAGAAACTCCCAATCGGCAGCGGCGTTGCTTACGGTTCAACAATTACTGTATCTGTAAAGGCAAGTGACGGCAAGACTACAAGCGAACCTGTTACATACACATACACAAAGGTTGATCCTACAAAGATTGACACAGTATATTACGATAACTCCTCAACAAACTGGTCAACAGTTTATGCTTATATGTGGGGCGATTCAGACCCGAAGATGATGACATGGCCGGGTGTTCAGATGACAAAGGTAAGCGGCAATGTTTACTCAGCTGAAATTCCTGACGGTGCAACATATGTTATCTTCAACAATAATGCTGCTCAGACAGATGACCTTACTCTTCAGGGTTCGGGTATGATTTACAAGAACGGCAGCTGGTCTGCTTATGATGTTCCTACAACAACAGCACCTGCCACTACTGCTCCTGTTACACAGCCTGCTACAACAGCACCTGTAACACAGCCGACAACATCAGGCGACAGAGTTCTTATCGGTGATACAGACCTCAACGGCAAAGTTTCTGTCAGTGACGCAACACTTGTTCAGATGCACATTGCTCATATGACAGACCTCACATGCAATGCACTCACAGCAGCTGATGTTAATCAGGACAATGTAATCACTGTAAAAGATGTATCTTTAATTCAGAACTATCTCGTTGATCTCAGCGACCATGGTTCATGCGGTACATATGTAGGCGGTGTTGAGCCTACAACAGCTCCTGCAACAGAGCCTGCAACAACAACTCCTGTAAGCAAGACATATGTATATGCAAAGGGTTATACTCACGCTTATATGTGGTCAAACGGCAATCCCGACATCGTCGGTGCTTGGCCCGGTAAGGCTATGGAGAGTATCGGCAACGGTGTTTACCGCATCGAAGTTCCGGACGGTGCAACGAGCATCATCTTCAGCAACAACGGCAATAACCAGACAGCCAACCTCACAATCAATGCCGACAAGCTTTATGAAAACGGCTCATGGTCTGATTACAACGCTTAATTGCGTTAAAAATTCAAATTGAATTTAAAGTTTTTAAAGTCCTCTCGATTTTTCGAGGGGACTTTTTGCAATGTGAAATCTGTACATTTACCGCAAATTGTTGTTTCATAATCCTCCGTAAATCGGGAACAATAATCAAAAATAATTTACGGAGTGATATTGTGATTGAAAATATACAGAAAAAAGAATTTGAGAGTTTAATCAAATCATCAAAACCTGTACTTGCGGATTTTTATGCGGTATGGTGTTCACCGTGCAAAATGCTCGCCCCAACGATTGAAGAAATTCATAATGAGTACAACGACTATTTTGAAACCGTCAAGGTAAATGTTGACGAAAATCCCGAACTGACAGAGTATTACGGAGTGTCAGGAATTCCTGCACTTCTGCTTTTTAAGGACGGAAAGGAAATTCTGCGGATGTCGGGAGTTCAGACAAAGGAAAGAATAATTTCCGCAATTTCAGAAAAGACAGGTGACCGTTTTGTATGATCTTGTAATTGCAGGCGGAGGTGCGGCGGGACTTACTGCGGCACTCTATGCTTCACGGAGCGGACTTGACTACATTGTGCTTGACCCTGCATCACCCGAGGGCAGTTCAATTGCTCTTACCGATGCTGTTGAAAATTACACTGGGTTTAACGATATTGCAGGATTTGACCTTATTCAGCACTTTTATTCGCACGCAAAGTCATTCGGTGCAAATTTTGTCAGAAAGGCGCTTGTCGGAATAAGAAAAAATTATGACGGATTTATTCTTGAATGTTCCGACGGTGAAATCAATACAAGGTCGGTTATTCTCTGTATGGGCGCAACCCACAAAAAATTGGGAATTGACGGCGAAAATAAGCTTGAGGGCAGGGGAGTGAGCTATTGTGCCGTGTGTGACGGGTATTTTTTCAAAGACAAAACAGTGGCGGTAATCGGCGGAGGAAACACCGCTGTTACCGAGGCTATCTATCTGTCGCACATCTGCAAAAAGGTTTTTCTGATTTACAGGGGCAGTGCGTTAAAAGCCGACAGAGTGCTTGTGCAAAAGCTTGAAAAATCGGGCAATGTTAAAATTTTTTATAACACGAATGTGGAGAAAATCAACGGTGACGAAAAGGTTAAATCGGTTACGCTTGACAATGAGAAAATTCTGAAAACTGACGGAGTTTTTGTTGCGGTAGGTCTTGAGCCGAGAACCGAATGTGTCAAGGGCTTTGTGAAAACGGATGACAACGGCTATGTGATTGCCGATGAAACCTGTCAGACATCCGTGTCGGGAATTTTTGTTGCAGGTGACATCCGCACAAAAAATCTGCGACAAATTATAACCGCCTGTTGTGACGGTGCAAATTCTGTTTATGGAATAAACAAATTTTTGAAATTGTAAGGTTTTCTTTTTCTGATTTTTATGGTATACTATACTTGATATTGTTAATTTTTCCGGATGAATAAAATGAAACTGTTACAAAATAAAAAAACAGCATATTTAACGGCAATTTTCTGCACACTTTTGTGGGGAACAGCCTTTCCGTTCATAAAGCTCGGCTACTCTGCCTTTGAAATTGACGAGTCGGATATCGGCTCAAAACTGATTTTCGCAGGAATGCGTTTTATGATAGCGGGATTTATGGTGTTTCTCTTTTTGTGGATATCAAAAAGAAAACAGCCGACGCTTTCAAAAAAAGATATACTGCCCGTCTGTTCACTCGGAGTGGTGCAGACAGGATTGCAGTATATTTTTACATACATCGGAATCGGTTTTACAAGCGGAACGAACACCTCTATAATAACAGCTTGTGCATCGTTTTTAACCGTACTTTTCGTGCCGTTGTTTTTCAAAAATGACAGGCTCACGCTGATGAAAATTATCGGCTGTATCCTCGGATTCGGCGGAATTATCGCAATTAACTTCGGCGGTACTGTCAGCACGGACACTTGGTTTGGTGATATGATGATTCTCTTTTCAACAATATCTGCGGCGGCAGGTAACATTGTTGCGAAAAAAGTCACAACAGGACGAGATCCGTTCCCTGTAACCGCTTTTCAGCTTTTAACAGGCGGTTTTATATTGCTTGTGTCGGGCATATGCTGCGGTGGCAGTGTCGGTTCAATAAATGCCGAGAGTATTTCTGTATTGCTCTGGCTTGCGTTTGTATCAGCGGCGGCATTTTCGCTGTGGACAGGACTTCTCAAATTTCACGATGCAAGCAGAATTTCGGCTGTCTCTTATACACATCTCCGAGCCCACGAGACTAAGGCGAATCTCGTAT
>ERZ1026772.1364-NODE-1364-length-13500-cov-7.817776_pt1 | contig 13500 bp, 11 predicted proteins | sample MGYA00380124_ERZ1026772 | MGnify/ENA primary metagenome ERZ1026772 (study PRJEB33269, sample SAMEA4719760) | human gut metagenome | biome: human-associated habitat; feature: organic feature; material: feces | place: Cameroon | collected 2013-10 ...
GGTACCGTCTTTCACAAGAGTACCGTCGATATCGGTAGCAATTAATTTGATCATAGTAATTTCCTTGCAATATTTATGAATAGTATAGTTTTAATTATTTCCCAGAGAATGACCTCTGTAAAGAGAGACAGGCAGGGTTGTCATCATAGAGTATGGACGATCTTCCACAATATCAAGTAAGGTTTTGACAGAAGCTTCAGCTAGTTGCCTGATAGGCTGACAGATAGTAGCCAAAGCAGGAAAAACAGTTTTCATGGTTTCAGTTCCGTCAAAGCCGATAATTTTCAGATCTTCCGGCACCCTGATGTGATTCTCCAGGGCACAATTATACAGGATAGAAGCAACCATGTCATCACCTGCGAAAACACCATCATAGGAGAACTTGTCCTGGAAGATATTCTGAATGATCTTATATTTCTCGGAATTGGAAATGGTAAATGGAATATTAATAAAATGTGGAACCAGACCATGGGCTTCCATACAGGCCTGATGAGCCTCGTACCGATGGTTTGCAGGGGTATATAAGTGTGGGTCACCACGCAGACACAGTATATTCTGGCATCCGGCCTCGATAAGAGCTTCTGTGGCAAGTTCGCCTCCATGGTAATTGTCACATTGAATTACAGGGATGTTGTCACTGATAGAACGTTCAATACATACCATTTTCAAAGGCATTTTATCATATTCATGAATGTTGATATTATGGCTGCCAAAAATAATGCCATCTACACGATTTTCCTGAAGCATACGAAGATAGTTTTTTTCATTTTCCTCTTCATTGATACTGTTGCAGATCAGAAGTTTATATCCCCGGACAGAAAGATACTTTTCGATGTAAAAGGCGAGTTCACCAAAATAAGGATTAATAGTAGAAGGAATGATCAGGCCAATCAGTCTGGTGTAGGTAGTAAAGAGAGAACGGGCCATTTCATTGGGAATAAAGCCAAGTGCATTGATACTTTCCTGAACCTTGCTTCTGGTTTCTTCACTGATGTAGCCCCTGTTATTCAGAACACGGGAGACAGTTGTAACAGAAACCCCCGCATGTTTGGCTACTTCATTAATGGTTATTTTTGCCATGAGTATAATCCTTTTTCTTCCAGATAAATGTATATAAAACAATATAATCATATCATAATGGAATGGATAAAAAAAGAAAATCGTCGTTTTCATCAAAAAAAGATTCTTTATTTTGGTATTATGTCACAAATGTGAAACCGGTTGACAGAAAATACATGAAACCGGTTGACATACAAAAACCAGTTCATTATAATGAGACCATAAAAACCGGTAAAACGCGCGGACAACAGAATACAAAATGAAGAAAGAAAGGGAGAAAACATGAGAAAGATGAGTAAGTGGACAGCTTTGATTATGGCTGGTGTAATGGTATGCAGTCTTACTGCATGTGGACAGGGAAGTACTGGAACAGATAATGCAGGGACAGTAACAGAAGAAAACGAACAGACAGCTGAGAATGGAGAAAGCAATACAGGTGGAAGAAGTCTTGTCATCTCCGTAGAAAATGTATCTGCGGAGGCAAATGAGCTCAGACCGACATATTTTGACGAGCCGATTAAAGCTGCATTCCCTGATGACAATATTACAGTAGATACTGCGTCAGATGCCCAGAGTGTGCAGGTACAGGTAGCAGGTGGAAGCGGTCCTGACCTGATTCATTTAAATGGACCTACAGACGCAGCGGAGTATGCAAAGGCAGGACGTATTGTAGATTTAACACCTTATGCCGAGAAATATGGATGGGATGAATTATTTTATGACTGGGCATATGGTACAAGTTTCTATGATGGAAAGCTTTACAGCCTTCCAAATTCTTTTGAAGGAATGGTACTGTATTTCAATACAGATGTATTCGAAGAAAATGGCTGGGAGAAACCTACTGATCTTGACAGTCTGATGGATATCTGTAATAAGTGCATGGAAAAGGGAATCATTCCGTTTTCGTTTGGAAATGGTGATTATCAGGGAGCAGTGGACTGGTTATACTCTACCTTCCTGAACTGCTATGCAGGGCCTGAGGTGATGAAAGAAACACTGCAGGGAAACCGTAAATGGACAGATGCAGAAGTAAAGGGCGCCATGGAACAGATGGTAGACTGGTGGCAGAAGGGATATATTGGAGATAAGAAGAGCCAGGCGATCAGTGGTACAGATATGCTGACTTTATTTTCTAACGGCGATGCGGCTATGATGATTGATGGCACATGGGCAAGCAGTACATTGTTGACAACATTTCCAGATTGTAACTGGGATGTAGAGGTTATGCCGGAAATCCATGAAGGTATTGGAAGTGTTCTGCCGCTTGCAACAGGTGGGTGCTTTGTTATCAACAGTTCCTGCGAAGATCCTGATTTTGCTGCAGAAGTTCTCAACTATATTTTTACCGGTAATATTGAAAATCATATTAAAGGTGTTGTAGAAGCAGGCATGCAGCCATTCCCGGTTAAGGCTGTAACAGCAGATAAATTTGATGGAATGGATGAGAGAATGAAAGATATGTATGACGCATTATTTGATGGTCAGGAATCCGGTAATGTCGGTTTCTGTGCATGGACATTCTTTCCTTCAGAGGTAGAGTCTTATATGCAGGAAAATACAGATGGTCTTTTCCTTGGTACGATAACCCTGGATGATTATCTGAATCAGGTTCAGACATTGTCAGATGAAGCAATTGCGGCGGGAAATATTCCTCAGTTGCCCTGATCTGTAGCACAGAAGGGGTGTCAGCAGAAGGCACCCCTGATTGAAAAATAACAGGTACAAAAGGAGGCTGCAGTTTTAGAGATGAAAAAGAAAAAAGTAAAATTAACACCATATTTATTTTTGATGGGAGCATTTCTGATCCACTTTCTGCTGGTTGCCCTTCCATCATTAAGTACACTGATTATGTCTCTTTTTGACTGGAATGGACTGGGCGGTGCAGAATTTATCGGACTGAAAAATTTCAGAGAAATTTTTACGGTAGATTCCGTGGTGAAAACAGCGGTTATAAATAATCTGAAGTGGACTTTGATTTTTATTACAGTACCTATTGTTTTGGGATTTACAGCAGCAGTTGTGATCAGCAGGATACAACGTCTGCAGATGTTATTCCGAACAACTTATTTTATCCCATATGTCCTGTCAGCGGCGGTAATCAGTAAAATATGGTCAGCCTATTATAATCCCTATTATGGTTTTAATAAGTTGTTTGAGACGCTGGGATGGACAAAATTATCAGAGGTTTTATGGCTGGGGGATCCCAAGATTGCATTGTATGCAGTTGCATTTGTAGATGTGTGGCATTGGTGGGGCTTTATCATGGTTATGTTTCTGAGTGCATTGCAGCAGGTAGAACCGGCGTTATATGAATCAGCACGTGTAGATGGTGCAAATACATGGCAGGAAATTATCCATGTCACGATTCCTTGTATCAGAAGGACAATAGCATTTTTGTTGATTATGACAGTCATGTGGTCATTCCTGACATTTGATTATGTTTATGTAATGACGAATGGCGGACCGAATAACAGTACAGAAATACTGGCTACCTGGATCTATAAAAACGCATTTCAGAAGTACAGAGTTGGATATGCCAGTGCATTGTGTGTTGTACAGTGTGGTATCTGCTTTATATTTTATATGTTTCAGAGAAAAATATCTAAAATGGGAGGACTGGATGAATGAAAAAAGAAGACGTGCGGGAGAAAAAAAGACGTCATCTTGGTGGGAAGATCGCAGGATATATGTTCCTGTTTATCCTGTTTTTCATAGAAGTGATACCGATTCTTCAGGTATATATCAATTCCTTCCGATCTGATGGAGAGGTAAAGCAAAGGCCATTTGGACTGCCGGAAACCTGGGTATTTAATAACTGGAAGGAAACCTGGGAAATTGGTGGGTACACAGTTTCTTTCTTTAACAGTCTGATGATCGCCGCAGTAGTAATTGTAGCGGTACTAGTATTAGTAGGACTTGGGGCGTACGCACTCAGTAAGATGCAGTTTAAAGGCAGGGAATTTTTTACTGCGTATTTCTTTGTGGCGATTTCACTGCCTGGATTTCTTTATATTGTACCGGACTATTTTGTATTTAACAGACTTGGGCTGGTGAATACACGATTTGGTCTGATGCTGCTTTACACGGCCATGCAGATTCCTTTTAATATGTTACTGCTCCGGACATTTCTGAGTGATATTCCAAGAGATATTGAGGAGGCGGCAAAAATAGATGGCTGTAATGAATTACAGACGTTTTACAAGGTGACATTCCCTATTGCAAAACCTATCTTTTCTACGATTGCAATATTGGTATTTGTAAATGTGTGGAATGAGTATCTGTGGGCAAATACTTTTATAACAACAGATGTACTGAAGCCACTGTCTACGAGTTTTGTTAAATTTGTAGGGCAGTATTCATCCAATATGGCACGTATCTACACGGCAAGTGCAATTACAATTACACCGGTTATTATTATCTATCTTCTGTTCAGTCAGAAATTTATTGAAGGAATGACGAGTGGAAGTGTAAAGGGATAATTGCAGAAAGGACAGGGAAGAAACGGTATATGGCAGGAATGAAGGAAGAGTGGATTGAAAAAATCTATGCAGGATGGCTGGCAAAAATAATTGGCATAAGGCTTGGGGCTCCGGTAGAAGGCTGGACACATGATCAGATCAGAGACGTATATGGGGAGATTACAGATTATCCTGTGGCATATAGCAGGTTTGCAGCAGATGATGACAGCAACGGCCCACTGTTTTTCCTGAGAGCGCTGGAAAAAAGTATGGCAGAAGGCAGACAGATGACAGCAGATGATGTAGGAGAAGCATTACTGAATTATGCTCCTTATGAACATGGCTTTTTCTGGTGGGGCGGATATGGATGTTCTACAGAACATACGGCATATCTGAATCTCAGACAGGGAATCCCGGCTCCGGAAAGTGGTAGTATCCTCCAGAATGGAAGCACTATGGCAGAACAGATCGGAGGACAGATTTTCATTGACACATGGGGGCTTGTAGCACCAGGGAATCCTGCACTTGCTGCGGAACTGGCTGAAAAGGCGGCCAGTGTGACACATGGTGGGAATGGAGTTTATGGAGGAATTTTCGTAGCTGTCTGTATCAGTACCGCATTTGTGGAAAAAGATATCCGTAAAATCCTTGAAACGGGTCTTTCCTATATTCCGGCGGATTGTGCCTATGCCAGTGTGGTAAGAGAAATTATGCAGTTTCATCAGGAAAATCCGGATGATTTTGAGAAATGTTTTGCCTATATTCATGAAAATCATGGTTATGATAAGTATCCGGGAAACTGTCATATTCTGCCAAACATTGCTGTTATGATTTTAGCATTGTTATATGGGGAAGGGGATTTTTCAAGAACGATCACTATTTGTAATCAATGTGGGTGGGACACTGACTGTAATGTGGGAAATGTGGCTGTCATTATGGGTGTGCGGAATGGACTGGAGGCCATCAATGAGAAATGGAGACATCCGGTAAATGATTTTCTGGCATGCTCCAGTGTCGTTGGTTCTCTGAATATACAGGATATTCCCTATGGTGCCTGCTATATTTCTAAGCTTGCATGGCAGTTGGCAGGAGAAGAATTGCCACAGAAATACAAAAATATTATTGAAAGCCGGATCCACAGCTGTCATTTTGAATTCCCGGGTTCCACACATGCAATTGAGGTACGCAGGGAACAGCCAGATAAAAAAGTATGTCAGAAACTGGAGTATCATTTAAAAAATACGGATGAAACGGCAGGAAGCGGAGAACGTAGTCTGCAGGTCGATGCGTATCCGGCAAGACATGGAGACAGAATATGTATTTATAAACGGACATATCTTCGACCGGAGGATTTTCATGACAGTCGATATGACCCGGCATTTTCACCACTCATATATCCGGGACAGAAACTCCATGGAAGTGTAATGATACCGGGGGATGAACCGGACTGTAAAGTATCATTATATGTAAGAAATACCAGAACCGGCGAAATCTTAAAAAGTCAGTCATTCGTTTCAGATAAGAATAAGTGGATTACTCTGGAATATATGATTCCGGCTATGCAGGGAATTATTTTGGATGAAGCAGGATTTGTAACGGAAATTCTTCCTTCTGGAGGAGACAAGGACAGGATCAGACTTTTTATTGATGATTTGTATGTAGATGGAACTCCGGATTATGAAGTGGATTTTGACAAAGAGGAGACAGAATACTGGACACCGGTACACCGGGAAATCAGCCAGTTTACCAGACTGAAGGGAAATCTGTATCTGGAAGAAGGAGAACTTCAATTATCCTGTTCAGATTTTGGAGAGGCATATACCGGAGGGTATGACTGGACAGATTATACAGCCAGCTTCCGGATACGGCCGCAGACAGGAAAACAGCATTATTGTGGAGTCCGTATACAGGGAGGCGTCCGGGGGTACTTTGCCGGATTCGCAGATAAAGAATTTGTTTTGATGAAGAATGCAAGAAATGGCATGGAAAAGCTGGCAGCAGTTTCCTTTGATATGACAAGTACAAAAGAATATGAAATCAAAGTGACGGCAGCTGGAAATAGAATCAGGGCAGAACTGGAAGAAAATGTTCTGGATATTACAGATGAGCGGAATCCATATCTGACTGGATCTGTAGGACTTGCTGTCAGAAATGGAAGCCATATCAGCTGTAGCAGGATCAGGATTAGCAGGACAGACAGTCAGAAAAACGAAATATTAAGGAGAAAATAGATGCGGATATTGAATTTTGGATCATTAAATATTGATTATGTATATGAAATGGACCATATTCTGCAGCCGGGAGAAACAGAAGCTTCTGTACAAATGCGGACATATCCGGGTGGAAAAGGACTGAATCAGTCAATTGCACTGGTAAGAGCAGGACAGAAAGTGTACCATGCAGGAATTGTAGGAAAAGAAGATGGTGATTTTCTTTTACAGGTTTGCAGGGATAATGATATCTGTACAGATTTTATCAGGAAGGCAGAAGGAAAGAGTGGACATGCCATTATACAGGTGGATGCCAAAGGACAGAACAGTATTCTTCTGTATGGAGGAGGTAATCAGAAAATCACAAGAGAATATGTAGATGAGGTTTTGGATCAGTTTGATGAGGGAGATATTCTGATTCTGCAAAATGAGGTGAATTTGCTGGATTATATTGTGGAGGCTGCTTGGAATAAGAAGATGCTGATCGCATTGAATCCATCTCCTTTTGATGGTAGGGTTCTGAGATGTGATCTGACCAAAGTTTCGTTATTTATGGTAAACGAAATAGAAGGAAGACTCCTCGCACAAATTGAAAAAACTCAGGAAAAGAATGGAAGCAGTATTGTAGAAAAAATTCTTGAAAGATTTCCACATGCCAGCGTTGTTCTCACGATGGGAGAGCAGGGAGCTTTTTATGGATATGGAAAAGAAAGGTATTATCAGAAGAGCTTTCCTGTGAAGGTTATCGATACAACTGCTGCAGGAGATACCTTTACAGGATATTTCATAGCTGGCTTTGCAAATGGAAAAGAAACAACAGAGATATTGGAGGAAGCGGCAAAGGCAGCAGCTATTGCGGTGTCACGAAAAGGGGCAGCGCCCTCTATACCAATGATGAAAGAAATTATGACAGGGTGGATAAATGAAGATATCAGATAAGCTGCAAAAAGCAAGAGTATATGAACAAACAGAAAGTAAGAAAGTGGAAAAGGATACAAAGCCTTTATTTCATATGTCGAATCCTATTGGGTGGATGAATGATCCCAATGGATTTTCCTACTATAACGGAGAGTATCATTTGTTTTTTCAATATTATCCATATGGAACTTTTTGGGGACCTATGCACTGGGGACATTGTACTACAAAGGATTTTATAAAATGGGAATACAGACCCTGTGCAATGGCACCGGATGAAGCATATGATGCAGCTGGATGTTTTTCCGGCACAGCACTTGAATGGAATGGAAAGCATGTTCTCATATATACATCGGTGAGAGAAGAGACAGATGAAAACGGCGATAAACAGGTGAGGCAGACACAGAGTATAGCGATTGGAGAAGGAAATGATTATATTAAATATGAAAAGAATCCTGTAATAACAACAGAAGAATTGCCTGAGGGAAGCTCTAAAGTGGATTTTCGAGACCCCAAAATCTGGAAGGATGAGGAGGGATTCTGGGCATTAGTTGGAAGTATGGGTGATGACGGAAGTGGACAGTTGGCATTATATCATTCGGAAAATCTTACGAAATGGAATTATGTTAAAATTCTGGATGCCTGTCATAATGAATACGGGAAGATGTGGGAGTGCCCAGACTTTTTTTCTATAGGAGATCAACAGGTTTTGATTGTATCCCCTCAGTTTATGATGGCTGATGGCAGGGAATTTCATAATGGGAATAATTCGGTATATTTTCTTGGAAAATATGAGAATAAAAATCAGTTTTGGGAAAGAAATGGTGTACCACATACTTTGGACTATGGACTGGATTTTTATGCACCACAGACGGTAAGTAGTACGGACGGAAGAAGAATCTTGATTGGCTGGCTACAAAGCTGGGACAATTATCTGAAGCCCGAAGATTATAAGTGGTCTGGAACAATGACGATTCCGAGAGAACTTGTGATCACAGATGGCAGACTGATACAGCGGCCTGTACAGGAATTGTGCAGATACAGAAAAAATGTTGTTTTTTACAGGGACATTTTGTTGACAGCAGAGAATGAGGATACACAGCTTCCCGGTATTTCCGGAAGATGTATTGATATGACAGTCACTTTGAAACAGGCAGAATGTAAGAAAATGTGCATCTGGGTCGCAGGAAATGATTTGTACAGGACGGCAATTTTATATGAAAAACAAAAGGGATATCTGACTGTAGACAGGACATATTCCGGTATGCGTAAAGATATGCTGACAACAAGAAGTCTGATATTGGAGGCAGAGGATCAGGAAGAACTTAAAATAAGAATTCTTCTTGATAAAAACTGTGTGGAAATCTTTGTAAATGATGGAAAGTATGTAATGAGTATGCTTCTTTATACATCTCTTTCGGCTGAAAAGATATGGTTCGAAACAGATGGAAAGGTCAGAATGGATATTGAAAAATATGATATTATTATAGACTGACAGAAGAAAGAAGGAAAACAGAAATGTTACTAGGCGGACTTGAAGCAGGCGGAACCAAGATGGTCTGCGCCATAGGAAAGGAAGATGGAACTCTGATCGACAGAGTATCTGTTCCAACCGGAACTCCGGAAGAAACGATACCGGAGCTGATTAAATATTTCAAGGAAAAGAAGGTGCAGGCACTTGGGATCGGCTGCTTTGGGCCACTTGATCTGAACCGGTCATCGAAGAGCTACGGGAGTATCACCAATACACCAAAGGAAGGCTGGGCCGGAATCAATATCACAGAGCAGATGAAAGAGGCGCTTGACATTCCGGTAGGAATCGATACCGATGTGAATGCGGCTGTACTTGGAGAGGCGGTCTATGGAGCAGCGAAGGGCTGCAGCAGTGCACTTTATATGACGGTAGGAACCGGTGTCGGTGTAGGCGTCTATATAAATGGCGGACTGGTACATGGACTGGTGCATCCGGAAGCCGGGCATATGATGATCTGCCGGGATCAGGCAGATACCTTTCAGGGGTGTTGCCCTTTCCATGCAGATTGTGTGGAGGGACTGGCCTCTGGAAAAGCACTGGAAAAGCGGTACGGACGAAAGGCACAGGAATTATCTGACCGTGCGGATGTCTGGGAGCTGGAAAGCAGTTATCTGGCACAGGCAGTTGCCAATTATATTCTGGTATATTCCCCGGAAAAAGTGATTTTATGGGGAGGTGTCATGCATCAGAAAGCGCTGCTTCCCATGGTGAGGGAAAAGGTAAAGAAGCTTTTGAATGGTTATGTGTCACATCCTCTTCTGACAGAGCGGATAGATGAATATATCGTATATCCCCTGCTCGGGGAAAATCCCGGAATACTTGGATCCATTTATCTTGGTATGGAAGAAATGAAAAGGGGAACCTGCCTGGCGACGCAGGATAAAGATGTTTTTTGATATGAAATGCGGTGTAACATTGAAAAATGGGTTGCACCGTTTCTTTTTGCCATTATGTTACAAAAGGTAAGTCTTAGGGAGTGCTCTATACGACATGGATATCTGTCATTCTTGATACTGATATCTGTTGAAAATTTAAAAACTAACTGTTATAATAATTGCATACATTATTTTACTATTGTATGCAGAAAGTTGGCGTAGGATTGGATAAAAAAGAAATTTTGAAAAAAGTAATTGAAAATAATGACGGTCTGGCAAAAACCTCAGACTTTGTCGCTGACGGGATAAATAAATATGAAGTAGCTGCTTTCTGTAAAGAGGGAGTTATCGAAAGGATTCGCAGGGGGATTTATCAGCTTCCTCAAAGTAATACAATAACGGAGGAACAGTTGATACAGGAGATTCTTCCACAGGGAATTGTTTGTGTGGAGTCCGCTTTATTTCATTACGGGTACAGCGATTTTGCACCTCGTGTGTGGTCGATTGCTGTGCCAAGAACGGCATCCCGTACGGTAAAGAACATTGAAGAATTTCCAATGAAAGCTTACTATATTCAAAAGGAATTTTTAAATATTGGTAAGTCTACAGGTAATTTTAACGGTATAATCTTACCTGTATATGATCGTGAGAGGACGATATGCGATTGCTTTAAGTATAGAACAAAACTTGATAATGAAATTTTTAATAAGGCGGTCAATGCTTATGCTGCTGACGGAAAAAAGAATCTTGCAAATTTGTCTGAGTATGCAAGAAAAATGAGACTTTATACAAAGGTTATGAATGTAATGGAGGTATTGCTTAATGGCTGATATGGCTGCGTCTGTGCTTGCCCGACTTAAAAACAAAGCAAAAGAAAGTGGAAGAAGCTATCAGCTTTGTCTGCAGCTTTTTTGCCAGGAGGAGTTCCTGCGTCGTCTGGAAAAATCCAGATATGCTGAGAACTTTGTTTTGAAAGGTGGACTGTTTCTTTATTCCCTTACTGATTTTGATAGCAGGGTAACGGTTGATGTAGATTTTTTGCTTCGACGGATACCAAATACATCCGAGCAGATAAAGGGTATCTTGAAAGAAATTATTACAGTTCAGACCGGCAATGATTTTGTGACCTTTGAGATAAAAGATGTGTCACCGATTGCTGTTGCAAAAAAATATGCCGGTATCGGTGCCTCATTAGTTGCCTGTATAAAAAACACACGCACACCATTTGGCATAGATTTCGGGGTTGGTGACGTTATTGTACCAAATCAGGAAAAAAGAAAGATTCCCACCCAGCTTGATGACTTTAACGCTCCGGTAGTTAATACTTATTCCATTGAGACAACGGTTGCTGAGAAAATTGACGCAATTCTCAGCCTGATGGAATTTTCAAGCCGGATGAAAGATTATTATGATATATATTATCTTGCTAACAAGTTTGACTTTGATGGCAGGATTTTGACCGAGGCACTCAGAAAAACTTTTGAGAACCGGGAACGTAATTTTACAGTAGGACAGTTTGAACAGGTTAGCGGCTTTGACAACGATGTGGCAATGCAGAAGAAATGGAAAGCTTTCATTCGTAAAATCGATGCCAAAACCGATGATTACAGTACTGTACTGAAAACAATAAAATTTTTCCTGACAAAACCGTTTACAGCGGCAGTTGATAATAAAGAATTTACTGAAAAATGGTCTGCCACTAAAGGTAAGTGGATATAAGGAAAGCAAAAACAGTGTTTCTAAATGATTACATTTCCCATAATAAATGCCAGATATCCAAAATCCCATAGCAGGGATTCAAAGCTGGTTTCCAGATACTCATAAATATCCTCTTCCTCGTATCCGGTCATTCGGGTAAGGATGACAATGGCCTGTCTTACAGACTTATAGGAAAGTATCCCCTTATCTTCTGACAGATATGTCAGAAATAAAGCCTGCCGGATAGCAGCATACTGAAGCGCAGTCCACTGCAGACGGACCAGCATGTGTTCGGTACTGGTGTCATCGGGTGCAAGCAGATCGGAATACATTTCATTTGCCAGAAAGCTGCGAAACAGTGGATAAAAAGCTTCAAGCTGCAGACAGAAAGCATTCCAGTCAGAAAGGAGGCGGTCTGTTTCTGTGTTCCGGAGCAGCTCCGGATCCTCAGAAGGGTCATGCGCTGATGAAAGCGGCATATCTTCTGTATCCTGCAGCATGTCACTGAGCTGCTCTGCCTGTGTGATCAGCGGTTCCAGATATTCTGTATACAGTCCTTCTTCCAGATAATTGACAGCCAGATCCTGGAGCAGTTCATTGCATTCCAGAATGGTGTCTGCAGTAGAAGAAGGAAGCTCATAAATCGCCTTCTGCAGCTCTGACAGTGTGGTTGGCGTAAAGCAGTCCTCGATCACAGCGGCAGTAAGGAGTTGGCCCTTTTCTTCCTTACGGTATAATTCCTGCAGGATATAGAAGCTCTGCAGGATAGTCAGAGGCGGAGCAGGCAGCCGGGAGGGATCCGGGCTGCGGGACTGGTCTGTCAGTGATTCTGCTGATGGAGCCTTGTTTAATGAAGATTCTGTGAATGGCAAAATTCCCTGTATCAGAGCGGTTATTTTCTCACGCAGCAGAAATGCCGGATCTGGGCTGACAGAAGATGCTTCCGGGAAAGTCAGACACTTCTTCTGCTTCCACAGATCAATGACAGCCGGACAGCATGGCATCAGGGAAGCTTCTCTGTGATCCACAAAATCGTGATATTCCCTTGGGAAAGTGATACAGGTCTCGGAAAGAATATCAGTATCATAAGTAAGAACAAGGCTGCACAACAGATTCTCGGTAAGAAAAGGACAGCGGTGGTCGTCGGTCAGACGGATCACCCGTTGTCCTTCCTTTTTCTCCGTAAAAGAATTGAGATTCTTTTTGTGCCCGCCGACGCATTCCGGAGGCGTAAGTGATTTCCACTTTTCTTTTGTCATATCATCTACATAAATTTTCCACTCCTGGCAGCAGGTGACAGGGCATTTGTCTGCGGTACAGGTAAAGGCTGAATAATAATCCGGGTAAAATGTTTCCATAAGAACCTCAAATCAAAGAAAAATAATTTATTACAATACGAATGACAGTAAGCCTGGTTTGCTATGCACATTGTAGCATGTTTTCTCAGAAATGGGAAAGAAATAAGGAAAAGAATACTGGACGGCAGACGCCTTTTTGTGTAAGATAAAAGTAGATAAAATAATATCCAAAATTATGAAAAACAAGTAAAAATAGATAAAATATTATCCATATTTATGAATGGAAATTTGAAATAGATAAATAGAAAGCCGAGAAGAGATTTCAAATATTATCTACAGGAGAAATTATGAACGAACTGGTATGGGAAACAGCAGAAGAACTGGATAAAAAAATGGCAGAAAGGATCCGCAGGATCAGAAAGAGGCGTTCTATATCCCAGCAGGAACTGGCGG
>ERZ1026772.1367-NODE-1367-length-13473-cov-4.624460_pt1 | contig 13473 bp, 7 predicted proteins | sample MGYA00380124_ERZ1026772 | MGnify/ENA primary metagenome ERZ1026772 (study PRJEB33269, sample SAMEA4719760) | human gut metagenome | biome: human-associated habitat; feature: organic feature; material: feces | place: Cameroon | collected 2013-10 ...
CGATCTGGATCCTGACGGCTCGTTGTGTGCTCAGGCGAGGTTCCTGCGTGCCTACTATCACTTCATCCTTGCGCAGAACTGGCTGGATGTTCCTTTGAAGACGACAGCGACAGCCTCCTACAAGGATGTCAGGATCGCGGCGACTCCTCAGCACGAGGTGATGAAATGGGTGGTTTCCGAGATGGAGGCAGTGCTTCCGCTCATAACCGAAAGTTTCGACCACGCCCCTTCCGACGTGACGCGCACCACTGTGCACGGAATCCTTGGAAGAATATACCTGTACATGGCCGGAGAGGCTGTCTCCGGGGTGACGGATGAAGAGAAGCACACCTATCTGACAAAGGCTGCTGAGCATTGCAAGGCCGTCATTGACAGCGGACTGCATCGCCTGAATCCTGACTATTCGCAGATATTCATAAATTATGTGGCGGACAAATATGACAAGGAATATCACGAGTCCATGTGGGAAGTGGATTTCTACGGCGACCGTTCTTCTTCGATGTACTTCGGCAACAGCCGTTGGGGCGAGCTTAACGGACTCAGGTGCGTGTCTGCCGACACTGACTATGCCAGCCACAAGGTGAATTGGTCAAACGGCCTTTTCGGCAACACCTACAAGTTGTGGGAACTGTTTATGGATGAGGATCGTACGCCATACGAAAGGGGGCTCTCGGTGATTACCGACAAGCGTCAGGAATGGAGTATCCCGAGCTTTAACTATGAGGGCACGCGTGACATATCCTCATTGTATCCTTATGGCGGTGATCCGTCAGACAGAAGAAAGCTGATCGCGGCCGTGGACCGTACGCCGTATTACAGCTCAAACGATCCGGCGGGCCGGAACACCAATGTTGACCAGACGTTTTATCCGGGAGGCCGTTACATAGGCAAATTCCGCCGTGAGGTCCAGTACGAGGGCCTGAAGAATTTCAAGAGCATCTGGACCGGAATCAATGTGCCGTTGCTGCGATATTCCGATGTGATCCTTATGTATGTGGAGGCGGTCAATGAGCTTGATCATAAGCCTACAGAGGAGTTGTACAACATGATCCTTCCTTTGCGCGAAAGGGCCGGTGTCCAGACTCCGTCGTTCAGCAAGTACAACACCTACGAGAAGTTCCGTCAGTTCGTCAGAAACGAACGCGCCCGCGAGCTTTGCTTCGAAGGCCTTCGCAAACACGATCTCATACGCTGGGGCATCTATTATGAATCAATGATGGAAGTCCGCAATATGGCGATGTCAAACAGCAAGTGGTCCGGTACCGGGTCTGCCAGAAACTTCATCACCCTCACCGGAAGGATGAGCAAGAGGAACAATTACCTTCCGATTCCGTCCATAGAACTGGCTGTCAACACTGGAATGAAGCAGAACCCTCTCTGGTAGTGTAAAACAAGGATATATATGAAAAAGAATATTTACATTTCGGCGCTTGCCGTTCTGGCGGCACTGTTGGCCTCCTGCCAGCAGCAGAACATATCGCTTCCTGTTGACTTCGATGTAAGGCTTGACGGAGACAATGTTTACAGGCCTGGTGAGATTGTCCGTTTCCGTTTGACCGGAGACGCCGACTACATCACGTTCTTCAGCGGAGAGACCGGACATGAGTACGACAAGAGGGAAAGGACATCCATTCCGTCGGAGGAGATAAAGAAACTGTCGATGGACATCAGGTTTCAGCCTCTTTGGGGTACCGGTGCGATCAAATCCGATTCTGAATATGGATTCAGGGTCTATCTGTCAAAGGACTTCAAAGGGTTTTCGAGTGAAGATGGGTTCGAGCAGAGGAATGAGATCCAGAAGATGGTGGACGAAGGGCAGTTCCCTTTGAGTGAGGACGATCAGACCAAACCATGGAAACAGGTGTGGAACGATCTCAACTGCGAGTCCATACAAAATGAATGGAAATATGGCTACAGCACTGACCTTGACGAGTATGCGGAAAACTTCTGCATAGCGTTCCACTGGAAGCCATGGACCATAAACTGGACGAGGAGTCAGAGGACGTATCATGTCCAAGGAAACATCGATATGGAATATGGCGGGTCGGAAGTGAGAAGGACGACCTTTGCCGAGATTCCGTTCACTGTCGTGACGATGAACGAGCAGGATCCTCCGCATCTGGGAACAAGCCCGAAGATGAGAGGAGACACCACTTCAATCGGAACAGTGCATTTCGGCAACCCTGAATGGGAAATCAATTTCGAGGGCGCGGCGTCCAACTATCCGGGCCTCAACTGGGAACTGGACGTGTGGTGCATCTCCGATCCTATGCCGCTGAATTCCGTGTCGAAAGACACCGGCGTGCAGATAAAGAGCCTTTTGAGTCCGATCCTCACCTACGATCATGTCTACGACAAGCCGGGCACCTACAAGGCGGTGTTCTACGGCGTGAACGACAACTATCAAGGAACGAAGACCGCCGTCAAGGAAGTCACCGTGATAGTGGTCGATGACAAACCGTTCTCGACGGAAGAACAGAGATAAGGGAATGAGTAATAAGCAAATTGTGAGAAAGTTGTTGATGTCATTCGGGACGGCATTGACTGTCCTTGTCGTCGGAAGTTATCAGGTTGCCGGTGCGGACGCGTGCTACGGAAAGTCAGACCGTTCCGTCGGTAAGAACGTCCGACTCTCAAAAGAAGTTCTTCTCGACAAGATTAAGGGTGGTTGGGCTGGTCAGACCATCGGCTGCACCTACGGCAGCGTGACCGAGTTCAAGTATCGTGGGACGATGATAAACGACAACATCAACATCGAATGGCCGGAGCATTGGATTAAGTTCTTCTTTGACCGAGCACCTGGACTGTACGACGATGTCTATATGGATCTCACCTTTGTCGATGTCTTTGAACATCTTGGACTTGACGCACCGCAGAAAGCGTTCGCCGATGCGTTCGCAAATGCCGGATATCTTTTGTGGCACGCCAACCAGAACGCCCGCTACAATCTCCTGAACGGAATGAAACCCGGGGAAAGCGGTTTTTGGATGAACAATCCTCATTGTGATGACATAGACTTCCAGATTGAGGCGGACTATGCCGGACTGATGTCTCCAGGAATGGTGAACACCGCAGTTCACTACACAGATGACATAGGACATATAATGTGCTATGGCGACGGATGGTACGGTGGGGCATACGTGGCAGCCATGTACGCCCTTGCCTTCATCAGTGATGACATTGACTACATCGTGAATGAGGCTCTGAAGGTCATCCCCGAACAGAGCCGCATTCACAGGTGCATCAGCGATGTGGTCAGGTGGCACAAGATGTATCCGGACAACTGGGAACTTACATGGGCGCGCTGCCAGAAGAACTGGTCGTTCGACATTGGCTGTCCGACCTCGGTCTATGTGGATACTAACATCGATGCTGTCACGAACTGTGCCTATGTTGTCATGGGCCTTCTCTACGGAGGTGGCAATTTCTACAAGACGATTGACATCGCGACACGCTGCGGTCAGGATTCCGACTGCAACCCGGCGACTGCCGGCGGCATTCTCGCGACGATGCTCGGCTACAGCAATATTCCTGAATACTGGATGCCTAATCTCCGTGAGGTAGAGGATATTGGATTCGACTACAAGGACATATCTCTCAACGATGTCTATGGAATGTCTTTCCGGCAGGCTCTTCAGGTTATCGAACGCAACGGAGGGAAGGTATATGACGACCATGTTGTCATTGCCACGCAGAAACCGGAGACCGTCCGGCTTGAACAGTCGTTTCAAGGATATGTTCCTGTCAGCTACGAGAGGACGAGCTGGGATTCCGTCACCCCTTACATCGAGGACGTGAAGGTGCTTTGCTTCACTGGCAACGGCGTTTCCGTCCCGTTCACATACGCCTGCGGATGGGATGCCGAGTGTAAGGATACGTATGTCGCCGAGGTCGAGGTCTGGCTTGACGGAGAAATGGTCGAACTCGTGAAACTTCCAGTGAACAAGAGGATCCGTAAGGATGAACTTTTTGTGAGGTTCGGCCTTGAGAAGAAACCACATAGGCTTTATTTCAAACTCAGAAATCCGGATCCGGAACACAGGCTCAAACTTTCGAACTACATCGTCTATTCGGACAGCCTGAACAGACTCAAGCACGACGGGACATGGGAAAGATAGCAAGTGTATGAATATGAAATGGATGATCAAGGCGGTTTCGGCGACACTGGCGGCTCTGACGCTGTCAGTGCCGTTGTTTTCGGCAGGGAATTGGAACGCCGGGACCGGTCATGAGACGAACGCTCCGGAGAGCGGTTTCGACTGGAGAGGATTCCTCGGGCAGTATGACATGCTGTGGGACAACAACATCACGGCGGATCCGGTGTTTCCGGAAGGGGTGGCCGGGAAACGACACTGGGGGCGCACGGACGGTTATTATTCCGGGGCTCTGATGGGCAACGGCTTGCTGGGGACCAATCTCTACAAATTGTCCGACGGGGTCTATCGTCTGAATGTCGGACGGAGTGATGTCACCGAGGCCCGCCGGCCGTTCAGCCTTTACAATTCAGCCAGACTTCCGATCGGTTACTTCACCTTCTCCACGGCTGGAAAGGTTCGTGACGAGAAGATGCGCCTTTCGATTTACGACGCTGTCACCACCGGCGCTCTCAAGACAACAGCCGGGGAACTTGATTTCAGAACATACGTACATTCGGCCAAGGAATGCATCGTCTTTGAGACCAATGCTGAAGGCGGAGAGACGGCCTGGAAACTGGATTTCGTGCCTCAGAAGGCAGTGAGTCCGAGATATGTGTTCAATTCGTCGAAAGTTCCGGAGGCTTATGTCAATGCCGAAGGAAAGTCGAACCCTGATCCGTATTTCAGAAAGGACGGGGACATCTGTCTGAGCATCCAGCCGCTTGCCAAGGACACGACGTTCACGGACATCGCACGCTGGTACGTTGTCGCATGGAAGACTGTCGCAGACGGGCCGGACAGCCGTACGATAGCTACGGTGACGCAGTCTCCAAGCCTTGGCAAGGCAGTCCGGGAGGCAAAATCCATCATCCTGGGAGCGTTCTCTACACCTAAGGAAAAGTTTGACGCAAGCCATCTTGAATGGTGGCACAATTTCTATGAAAAGGCCGCGTTCCTGACTTTCCCTGACAAGAATGTGGAGCGTTTCTGGTGGTTCCAGTACTACAAGTTCGCCTCCACTGCCCGTCCGGGCAGGCCTATAGTCGATCTGCAAGGCGTGTGGCCCACCTGTGACACCCCATGGCCGGCGGTCTGGATGAACCTCAACATCCAGCTTACCTACGGTTGGCTTACCAAGGTCAACCTCGGATTTCTTGAACAGCCACTTTGGGACGCGCTTTGGAGAAATCGATACAACCTTACCCGGAATGTGACCGACATCCACGGTCAGGAGAAATGGACGGAATGCCGTGTGATTCCGAGATGTTCCAGTTATGATATGCACGCCCCTCTCGACCCTGCCCTTTCAGAAGTTAACCAGTACGAGGTCGGGAACCTGACATGGACGTTGTTCTACTATTGGCAGATGTGCCAGGCCTACGGGGACGACACCCAGATGAAGGAACGGCTGTTCCCGCTGCTCAAGTCGGCTGTCAACATATTCTTCCGCATCCGCAGTGTCAATCCCGACGGGACATATTCCCTTCCTTCCACCGCTTCTCCTGAATATGGCGAGGGCGAGCTTGGCGCGATAGGGACGAACACAAACTATGACCTTGCGAACCTGCATTGGGGGCTGAACACACTCATAAGCCTGAATGAAGAATATGGCCTGAATGACCCGATGCTGCCAAAATGGAAGGATTTCCTCGCGAAGATGCCGCCTTTCCGCTACGATGAGAAAACCGGCTTCAAGGTGAGTGACAAATACGAATTTCTCGACACCACGCACCGTCATTGGTCCCATCTGTTCATGATTTACCCTTACCATCTTCTCGAATGGGACAACCCTCGGGACGCGGCCCGAATGTCGCGCTCGATTGACCGCTGGCAGGGCAACACCGGATATTCCCTTACCGCGAAGGCCTTGATGCTGGCCTCACGCGGAGACGGGAACGCCGCTCTGGCGTGTCTGAAAAGATTTCTGGCCGGATGGGTGCGCCCGAACACACTCTACAACGAGTCCGGTCCGGTCATAGAGACTCCGTTCTCGGCCATGGCTTCCCTTGAAGAGCTGTATATGCAGGACTGGGGCGACCGCATCCGCATATTCAATGGCTGCCCGTCTTCATGGACAGATGTTTCATTCAAGAATATGCGGGCGCGGGGCGCTTTCTTGATCTCAGCGGAGCGCAAGGCCGGGAACACGGCCAAAGTGACTGTCCACAGCGAGAAGGGAGGTCTCTGCCGCATCCAGACAGGCATACCTGAGATGATGCTGATCGTGGCCGGGGAAGGCGGCTTGACTCCGCAATGGAAGGCGCTCGGCGGCGGAATCGTGGAACTCTACATGAAAAAAGGCGAAACCGTGACGATGAGCCGCAGGCTGACATCCTACAACGTGAATTACGATGAGTCCAAGGTCCCTGAATATGTTCTCCCGGATCCTCTTGTGACAAAAAAAGGACATCAGGTGAAGTCCGCGAAGGAATGGGAACGCAAACGCCGTCCCGAGATCATGGATATGCTCCGCAAGGAGATGTATGGCTATGAGCCGGGAAGACCTGCAGGGCTTCATTTCAAGGTGCTTGAGGAGAGCCGGGACGCTTTTGGAGGAAAGGCCACCAGAAAACAGGTGGCTGTGTATTTCACGGAAGACGAATCTCAGAGCATGACTGTGCTCATTTATATTCCTAATGATGCGAAAGGGCCTGTGCCGGCCTTCATGGGAATGAACTTCAGGGGAAACTACTCGACCACGACTGATCCGGAAGTCCTGATGCCGACGGAGAGTCAGGTCGCCGGCTACGGGGTTTGGTATCAGCCGGTTGGAAGAGGGGACTGGAGCCGGAGATGGCCGTATGAATATGTCCTTTCAAAGGGCTATGCCGTCGTGACGATGTTCTGTGGCGATGTGGACCCTGACTGGAACGATGGGTTCCACAATGGCGTGCATGGACTTCTCGATAAGGGCAAGCCTCGCACGGAAGATTCGTGGAGCACGATCTCGGCATGGGCCTGGGGGCTTTCGCGGGCGCTTGACTATCTTGAGACTGACGCAGATGTCGATGCCTCCAGAGTCGCCGTCCTCGGACATTCCCGTCTTGGGAAGACCGCGCTATGGGCCGGGGCGACCGACCCTCGTTTCGCCGTGGTGATCTCCAACTGTTCCGGCTGCTGCGGAAGCGCCATCTCCCGCCGCCGGTTCGGCGAGACCATCTACATCGTGAATGACGCGTTCCCGCACTGGTTCTGCGGCAATTTCAAGAAATATACTGACAATGAGGATGCCCTGCCTTTCGATCAGCACGAACTGGTGGCGATGATCGCCCCGCGCCCCGTCTATGTCTCCAGCGCGAGCAATGACAACTGGGCTGATCAGAAAGGGGAATATCTCAGCCTCGTCGGAGCGGCTCCGGTCTATGGACTTTACGGCATTGAGGGCTTCACCTCTACGGAAAAGCCAGCCGTCGAGCAACCTCAGAGCATTGGACGTATGGGGAACCATATCCGTCGCGGAAACCACGACATCCTTTTGTACGACTGGATGCGGTTCATCGATTTCGCCGACCGGTTTTTGAAGTGATCACAAGTTTGACAATATTTTTACAGAATGAGAAAATCCCGTAATACCATCATCGCGGCGTTGTGCTGTGCCACATTCCTTCTTACCGTCGATTCTTTCGCCGCCGAGACGGCGTTCACGTTCCGGACAAAGAACAAGAAAATGTACAGGAAAGGTTGGATCGACCTGAACAAGAACGGCGTGAAGGATGTCTATGAGGATCCGTCGGCGGACATTGACGCGAGGATCGAGGATCTTCTGTCCCGGATGACGCTGGAGGAGAAGACCTGCCAGATGGTCACCCTCTACGGTTACCGCCGTGTGCTGGCTGATCCGCTGCCGACTCCGGAGTGGAAGACCAAACTGTGGAAAGACGGGATGGGTGCTATCGACGAGCATCTGAACGGATTCTACCAGTGGGGGCTTCCGATAGAGATGGACAACCCTTACCTCTGGCCGGCATCCACGCACGCCGCCGCGTTGAATGAGGTCCAGCGCTTCTTCATCGAGGACACTCGGCTCGGCATCCCGGTCGATTTCACGAATGAGGGCATCCGTGGCGTCGAGGCCTACCGTGCCACTAATTTTCCTACCCAACTCGGCCTCGGACACACATGGGACAGGGAATTGATCCACGAGGTTGGGCGCATCACCGGCCGTGAGGGCCGCCTTCTCGGCTACACCAATGTCTATGCCCCTATACTTGATGTCGGGCGTGACCAAAGATGGGGACGCTACGAGGAAGTCTATGGCGAGTCTCCTTACCTTGTGGGCGAGCTCGGAGTGCAGATGGCACTCGGGATGCAGACCGACTTTCAGGTCGCGGCCACAGCGAAGCACTACATAGCATATTCAAACAACAAAGGTGCTCGTGAGGGAATGTCCAGGGTGGATCCGCAGATGCCACCTCACGAAGTCGAGAATATTCATGTATGGCCTTGGCGTGAGGTCATCTCGCGAGGTGGTCTGCTTGGTGCGATGGTTTCTTACAATGACTATGACGGAGAGCCAGTCGAGGGCAGCCGTTATTGGCTTACAGAAAGGCTCCGTGACGAGTTCGGGTTCAGGGGATATGTCGTCAGCGACAGCGACGCTGTTGAATATCTCTACATGAAACATAATGTCGCCGCTGACATGAAGGATGCTGTGCGCCAGAGTGTTATGGCCGGACTGAATGTGCGCTGCACTTTCCGTTCGCCGGACAGTTATGTCCTGCCTTTGAGGGAACTCGTGGAGGAGGGGACTGTGCCGATGTCAGTGATAGACGAAAGGGTGCGTGACATCCTGCGCGTGAAGTTCCTCGTGGGTCTGTTTGACGAGCCTTACCAGACTGACTACAAGGCCGCCGATGAGGAGGTTGACGGCGAGCGGAACAATGAGGTTGCCCTGCGTGCGTCGTTGGAGTCGCTTGTGCTGCTGAAGAACGCCGCGTCGGATTCCCCGTTCGGCACAGACGGCAGGATTCTTCCGCTGAACGTCTCGGCTCTGAAACGTGTCGCGGTCATAGGCCCGAACGCCGACGAGACAGGCTATGCCCATCTTCACTACGGACCTCTCGCCACCAGCGCCGTGTCAGTGCTTGAGGGATTGCGGACGGCTCTTGACGGGAAGGCGGATGTTGTCTATGCGAGGGGGTGCGGACTGGTGGACAAAAACTGGCCGGATTCTGAAATCCTGCCTTCCGATCCGGACGATGAGGAGACCGCGGAAATAGCCGAGGCCGTCAAGGTGGCCGAGTCCTCGGATGTGGCGATTCTTGTGCTGGGCGGCGGCCCGAGGACTTGCGGCGAGAACAAGAGCCGTTCCTCCATTGACCTTCCCGGACATCAGAACTTCCTTCTGAAAGAAGTCGTGAAGACTGGCAAACCTGTGGTCGTGGTTCTGATAAACGGCCGTCCGTTGTCAGTGAACTATGCCGAAAAGGCCGCCGGTGCCATTCTGGAGGCTTGGTACCCAGGATCGCACGGAGGCACGGCCGTGGCGATGGCCTTGCTCGGGGAATATAATCCCGGAGGCAAGTTGACGGTGACTTTCCCTCGCTCGGTGGGACAGATTCCTTTCAATTTTCCGTGCAAGAGGGCTTCCCAGGTTGATTGCCGGAAAGGCCTTGGACCGGACGGATGGCAAAGCCGTGTGAACGGCTCTCTCTACGATTTCGGCTACGGCTTGTCCTACACTTCGTTCGCATATTCAGATCTCCGACTTTCGTCATCTTCCATCGCTCCGGCTGATTCCGTGCAGGTTTCTTTCAATGTCACGAACACCGGCAAGCTCCGTGGCGACGAGGTCGTGCAGCTATATGTCGAGGACTGTCTCAGCTCGATCACGGTCTATGAAAAGACGTTGCGTGGATTCGAGAGGCTGAGCCTTGATCCCGGTGAGACAAAGACCGTGACTTTCCGGCTCGGCCCGAAGGAACTTTCCCTTCTTGACAGGAATATGAACAGGGTCGTGGAGCCTGGAGATTTCAACATTATGGTTGGCGCATCATCGACCGACATACGCCTCAGGTCGAAACTCACCGTGCTGGATCCGTCGGTGAAGTCTGGCGGCTCTCATGCCGGTAAGGCTTCAGGGGCACAGAACCTTTATCCGTCCCGTCTCAGCAAAGGGGATTTCCTCACTGCCCCTGCCAAGGGTGTCGTGAAAGGAGTCCGGATAGCGTTCGGAACAGGCACCGATGCTGACATCACCGTTCAGATCACCAACGGTGGCGGTCAGTTCCTGACCGTGACACATGCTTCCGGATGCGCTGAAGGAACATCCAGCCTGTCGTTCAAGGCGAGCGACGCGTCCGAACTCAGGATCGTCGTGGACAGAGGGACCGCTGTGGTTGAGGGCATGGAAATATTGTGGGAAAATTAACGAATTTAACATGACAACAATGAGATTCAAGAGCATTTTGACAGCGACCGCGGCTTTTTTCCTTGCGGCTGTTACGGCTTTGGCCGGAGACAAGACATATAGTGTGGCATCGCCTGACGGCCACCTCTCCGTGACAGTGAGCGTCGGCGAGCGGATCACATATTCAGTGTCCCGTGACGGACAGATCCTCATCGCACCGTCGGCGGTCTCCATGAGCCTTTCCGAAGGCATAGTGTTCGGACAGGGCGACAAGGTCCGCAGGGTTGTCCGCACAAGTGTGGACGAGATTTTGCCTACTGTCGCTTACAAGAAAGCCGAGGTGCGGGATAATTATAACCAAATATCATTGATATTCAAAGAGTTCGTACTTGCGTTCCGCGCCAGTGATGATGGTGTCGCCTACCGGTTCGAGGGCAGGCTTGGCAATGAAAAGGAATATGAGGTCCTTTCGGAACAGGCGGAATTCGATTTCGGCGAGGACCGTGAGGCCTTTGTCCCTTACGTGATCGGACTTGGCGGGAAGTCATTTGACGGGCAGTTCTACAACTCGTTTGAGAACACATACACCATGCAGAAACTCTCTGAATGGAAAAAAGACAAACTTGCGTTTCTCCCGCTTGCGGTCTCTGCTGGGAACGGGGTCAAGATTCTTGTGGCCGAGTCCAACCTTACGAACTATCCGGGAATGTATCTGCTTGGCGAAGAAGGCTCGGCGAGACTCAAGGGCGTGTTCGCTCCATATCCGAAGACTGTCGAGCAGGGCGGCAAGCATTTGCTCCACGGAATCGTGACGGAACGTGAGGACTGCATCGCGAAAGTCTCCGGGGACGAGATATTCCCGTGGAGGGCCGTCGTGGTCAGTACGAGCGACGCGCAGCTTGCGGTGAACGACATGGTCTGGAAACTTGCGCCTGCGCAGGATGAGGAAACGGATTATAGTTGGGTGAAGCCTGGCAAGGTGGCTTGGGACTGGTGGAACAACTGGAATCTCTACGGCGTGGACTTCAAGTCGGGCATCAACAACGAGACCTATAAGTATTACATTGATTTCGCGGCCGCCAACGGCATTGAATATGTGATTCTCGATCATGGTTGGGCTGTGAGGCTGAAGGCGGATCTCCTTCAGGTTGTCCCGGAAATAAATATTCAGGAATTGGTGGATTACGGCAAGGAGCGTGGGGTCGGCATTATTCTGTGGGCCGGCTATTGGGCCTTCGACCATGACATGGAGAATGTCTGCAGGCACTATTCTGAGATGGGCGTGAAGGGTTTCAAGATCGACTATATGGACAGGGATGACCAGGTCATGGTTAACTTTCATGCGCGTGCCGCCGAGATGGCCGCCAAGTACGGCCTTATGGTCGATTTCCACGGCACCTACAAGCCGGCTGGCCTGAACCGCAGATGGCCTAACGTCGTGAATTACGAAGGTGTGCACGGCCTTGAGCAGATGAAATGGAGCGGCCCGGAGGTCGATCAGGTCACCTACGATGTGACGGCTCCGTTCATCCGCATGGCCGCCGGTCCGATGGACTACACTCAAGGTGCGATGAGGAACGCCACGAGGGCGAATTTCCGCGCGGTCAACGACGAGGCGATGAGCCAAGGCACTCGTTGCCGACAGCTGGCTGAATATGTGGTCTTCGATTCTCCGTTGAATATGCTTTGTGACTCTCCTTCGAACTACATGAGGGAGCCAGAGTGTGTGAAGTTCATCGCCTCGGTCCCTACTGTGTGGGACGACAGCCGCGCCGTGAATGGTGAGATCGGCAAGTACATCACCCTCGCCAGGCGCAGCGGAGAGGACTGGTATGTCGGCGCTCTCACTGACTGGATCGAGCGTGACATCACCATCGATTTTGGTTTTCTGGGAGACGGTGACTGGAGCATGGATGTTTTCTGTGACGGCCCCAACGCAGACAAGGCCGCCCGTGACTATACCCGCACAACCCTCTCCGTTCCCGCCGACCGCCGTCTGACCGTCCACCTCGCCCCCGGCGGCGGTTGGGTCGCCAAGATCACGAAGCGCCACTGATCCCAAGGTCACTCGTCTCAGCCATGCGATGCGCTTCAGGTCACGATCCGGCACAGTTAAACAACCTCCAAAGTGTCAACCATTCTCAGGGAAGGTCAAAGGGGGATTTCTTCGCTTGTGGAAAATACCTTTTCGAGATCGGGGGGGCTGGCAAGACTTTCGACCAGATCAAGGACGAGCCGGACAGTTACCTTGCGGTTGATGACACCGAAATCGGTTCCGGGGCACGAATCCCGCTTTGGATGTTCGGCTTCCTGTATTGATCATCGTATTCTGATTGACTTAATGCGCATATCACTTGCCTTTGGGAAATCTTTTCAAGTCTGTTCTCTTACAATTGGTAGCTTTAACGTATATTGCACGATGACGGGATTGAAAACGAGTTATATTGCTCTTGTCGAAGGCAAAAATGCGGACGAGGGGAGCATTATGTGGAGAAAGTGCTGCCGTCGTGATTGGAGAGGCGGATCCCGGGCGACGTTTTGGAGCGATATCGTTACCCAGGAGTGCTAAGAGGAGGTCTTCGGCGACATTTTGGGGCGAAAACGTTGCTGATCGGGATCCGAGAAGCCTTGACGATTGAGAAGCGATTGAGAAGCTTCGGCGATATTCGCTATTTGAAAGAAAATTTACTATATTTGCAGAAACGGGAAGGGTTCCGCCGGAAAAGGGCGGAACTCCGTTTTAATGTTATGGCCCCGAAAGGGGAGGGCGGAGGGCAATTGCCGCTTGTTTATTTTAGTAAATTGTTTGTCTGCACGTGATTGCCCGCTTGTGGACAGGAAAGAGCATTGGAAAACAGATTGTTGCGTGGCCTGTGACGAAGAGCCGGGCCGGGCGGTCCGTTTTCTTTGATGAAGACAAAGTAAAAATAATAACTGGTTTCATTATGGCTGAAATTCATTATATGACCCAAGAAGGGTTGGATAAGC
>ERZ1026772.1375-NODE-1375-length-13410-cov-6.548933_pt1 | contig 13410 bp, 10 predicted proteins | sample MGYA00380124_ERZ1026772 | MGnify/ENA primary metagenome ERZ1026772 (study PRJEB33269, sample SAMEA4719760) | human gut metagenome | biome: human-associated habitat; feature: organic feature; material: feces | place: Cameroon | collected 2013-10 ...
CTGTATGAATGCAAGCATTCACAGAAAGCAATTTTGCATGGCTCTGAATAGTTACCCATAATTTACATGACTTACAACAGTTACAGTTTACCACATTTTTTTCTTTCCTACAACACAGGAACAGGTCAGCCACGAAACACCGGACTGACCTGCTGAGCTTTGCAATATTCTGTAATGCTTCAATCCGGCTTTCCTGAAGATTCATTTCCGCCGTCTTTCTTTGCCGTAAAAGAAAGGATCACATCCGTCTCTTCGGATTTATAATAAAACAGGAACAGGAAAATCAGCACAAAAACCGTAACCGTAACATAGCAGTCTGCCACATTAAATTTCGGGAAGTCAATCGGAACAAAATAGATAAAATCCACCACATAGCGGTTCATCACACGGTCAATGAGATTTCCCACTGCACCACTGATCAGAAAAACGCCACAGATCCGGATCGGATAAAATCTTTTGTTATCCGGTAGTGTAACCAGTTTATAAACCACAAATACAATGATCACAAGCGTTACCAGAATCAACGGAATCTGCAGTCCCCGGAAGGATCCGAATGCTGCCCCCGTATTTTCAAGGTAGGAAAATTCCAGTACGCCCTTAATCAGCACAAGGCTTTCCTTTCCCTTTAATGCTGCTACCGCCCACTGCTTCGTCAGCTGATCCAGTGCAATTGCAAGAATCATAATCAAAATTCCTGTCAGAGTCTGCTTCTTTTTCATGTGATACACTCCTTAACAACTTTCTCATTATAACCAATCCTGAAATATATGGTAACCGCTCAGGGCGTCCGACGTGTCATACTGCCATATATTAGTTGCAGTACAGCCCTGTCCATTCATAAGCTGCCGGATTATAAGAACGGATTATAATACCGGCTTCCATCCCAGAAGGTAATGACAAGTCCGCCAATCAGAATCACGGATCCAATGATCAGCGTAATCCAGTCACTCTTTTTCATGGGACGCTTCCGGTACCAGGTCCGCTTCTCCTTCTTTCCAAATCCACGAAGCTCCATGGCATTACTGATCGTTTCGATACGATTGAGGCTCGACAAAACAAGCGGAAGCAGAATGGCCACCGAATTCTTCATTCTTGTCAGCACCTTATCCTTGCCGGACAGATCGACACCACGGGCCTGCTGCGTCTGGCTGATGTTATGATACTCGCGCTGCACATCCGGAATATAACGGAGTGCCAGGCTCACCGAATAGCCGATCCGGTAATTCACACCAATTCCTGAAAGACTTGCCGCAAACTCACTCGGATCCGTACATGCAATAAAAAGCAGTGCCACCGGAATCACACAGACCACCTTCATCGTCATATTCAGATGATAAAAGAGCTGCTGTGCCGTAATCGTATAGGGACCCGCAATCGTAAAAAACACATCCCGGCTTTCATAAAGCTTTACCCCGTATTCGGGGGAAAACAGATACACAAAGAAATTGTTCAGCAGTAAAAATACCGCTGCTAGTCCCAGTACAAAGCTGATATCCTTAATTCTGATTTTGCTCAGCTTAAATATGACAAAACTGAAACAGAGCATGACAACCAGCACTCTGGTATCATACGTTACCATGGACGCAATGCTCCACATCAGGAAAAACAGAAGCTTTGTTGTTCCGGTCAGTTCATGTACAAAGCTCTGCCGCTTAATATAGCTTAAAATTGCAACCTTAGCCATGCGCCGGAACCTCCTTTTCCTGTGTATGTTCTTCCTGGGCGATAAAGCGCTCCGTCAGTCTCTGCGGCGGTTCCACTCCACATTTTAAGCTTAACGTATAAAGGCTTGTCTCCTTTAAGCTTGCACGCTTCACAAGCTCCGGATCATTCAGCACATGCGCAGATGTCGTGTCTGCGAGCAGCTTTCCTTTACAGAATACAATCGCCCGCTTTGTATATTCCAGCATAAGATGCATATCATGCGTAATCATCAGAATCGTAAATCCCTGTTCATTGAGTTCTTTTAAGAACTCCATAATTTCGGTATAATGGTGATAATCCTGCCCTGCCGTAGGTTCATCAAGAATAATCACCTGTGGGCGCTGCACCAGAATACTTGCAATCGTCACACGCTTTTTTTGTCCAAAGGATAATGCAGAAACCGGCCATTTCCGGAAGGGATACAGACCACAGATCTTTAAGGTCTCTTCTACCCGCTCCTTCCGCTCATCCGGTGTCATCCCGGTCTGTAAAAGCGCCATTTCCACTTCATCCCAGATCATCGGCTTCGAAATCATCTGATTGGGATTCTGCATCACATAACCAATAAAAGAGGCTCTCTCTTTAATTGTATCTGAAGCCAGATCTCTTCCCTGAAAGAAAATCTTTCCTTCCTGCGGATGCTCAAAGCCACAGATCAGCTTGGCAAGCGTACTCTTTCCGGCACCGTTCTTTCCGACAATGCTGACCATTTCCCCCGGATAAATTGTAAAGCTTATATCCTCAAGATTCTTCCTTCCTTCGCCATAGCTGAATGAAAGATGCTCCACCTTTAAAAGCTCTGTACCCGGCTGCTGTTCTTTTATTTCCTCCTGCTGCTCTAAAACCCAGTTCTTTACCTGCTGCTTCTGTGCATCGGTGAGCTTCAGCGTATCCGGATGCTCCGGGCAGATTTCCGGTGTTACCGGAATCTGTGCATATCGAAGTGCCGTAAGATAAAGCGGCTCCCGGATTCCTCTCTCCATAAGGAAATTTCCACAAAGCAGTTCTCCTGGCGGTAAATCCGTCACAATGGCTCCGTCCTGCATCAGTACCACGCGATCCACGTGCCGCCACAGGACATCCTCGAGACGATGCTCAATAATGAGAACTGCCGCTCCGGTTTTCTCCTGAATCTCATCAATCAGCTCAATCGCAGCCCGGCCTGCTGCCGGATCCAGGTTAGCAAGCGGCTCATCAAACAAAAGAATCTTCACATCATCCACCATAACACCGGCAAGACTGACCCGCTGCTTCTGTCCTCCGGACAATTCATGCGGTGCATGATCCAGATGATGTTCAATATCCACAAGCTGTGCCACTCTCTGCACCGTTTTCTTCATATCGTCCTGCGGCACACAGTCATTCTCAAGTGCAAAAGCAATATCCTCTGCCACGGTCAGTCCGATAAACTGTCCGTCCGTATCCTGCAGAACCGTTCCTACGGTATGGCTCAAATCAAAGACGCTGCTCTGTGTCGCATCTTTACCGTCCACCAGAACCTTACCGGTAATTTTACCTGGATATGCATGGGGAATCAGACCATTGATACAGCTTGCAACGGTACTCTTCCCGCTGCCGCTCGCCCCGGCAATGAGAATCTTCTGACCGGGATATACATCCAGATTGATGTGATGCAGCGTTGGTTCTGCCTGTGCATCATATTGAAATCCAAAATCCTGAAATGAAATGATTGGAGAAGTCATGGAAAAACCTTTCTAAATATAATTCAAGCTGCGCCTTCGGCTTGCTTTCATTAAGTACTCTACTCTGCCTGCTCAAAAAAGAGCTGCTGCATCTAAGCAGCAGCTCTGATCCATACGGATTAGTCTTCCTTGCTTAAGGAACCTTTCTTAACAAGGGTCTTGGAATATGCAAATAACAGTAACGTTCCAACCACACCGGTAGTAATGATATTCGCAACCGATGCCATAAGTCCCTGTGCAAACAGCTTATCAACAGGTTCAGAATAAATCACAATGTCAAGAACCGGTGCAACAACAGCCCATGCTGCCAGGTGGGCAACAATCTGTGCAATGTTGAACTTAATCATCTTCTTTTTGTCAAAGCCATCGCTCAAGTCAAGCTTCATGGTCATAAGACCAATGATCGCACCTACAACTGCGGATGCAATGATCCAGCTCCACCAGGGGCCATAGCTTGTAACATCAATCAGGGTATGTCCGATAAATCCGATCAGTGCTCCTGCAATCGGTCCAAACAGGGTAGCAAACATTGCAAGGATTGCATACTGTAAGCTGATGTTGGTGTTCGACACGGGTGTCGGAATTGCAATCTTACCTAATACAAAGAATAATGCAGCTCCAATACCAATCGCTACTACTGTTTTAACAGAAAATTTCTTCATTTGTGAGTCCTCCTCATAATAGTATAGATATTGTGCGTTACGAGGGTCATTATAGCATAGAATCCTTTATGATACAAGAAACCGCACAATAAATTCCACATCCGTAATCAAAAGGCACAGAAAACCTGCAAAATAAGCTTTGGTTTTAATCTGAAAGCCATAGGTATAGCCGGCATACAGTCCGGCAACTGCCATCAGGACTCCCAGTAAAAGCAGGAGTGCATATTGCTGTATCACTCCGGTATTGCATAAGGAAACCGCAAGTCCCACAAGAAAGGTTCTTGCTGCAATAACGGACGTGTCCTTCATCAGGGGAAGAAACTTCACCTCATCCTGTCTGCGTTCGTCAATCAGCTCCTTTCCCATGGCAAGCAGCAGCATCCGGACTGCCAGAGCAAAGAAGATTACCACAGTGATCAGTTTTAAGAAACCTTCGGAGTGGTCGAGCAGCTTTGTCATCCTGAGAAGCTTTGCCACATAAAAGCCAAGAGATATGGAAACCAGCTCCCATATCCCAAAGGCTCCGATAAAACTGAACAGCTTCTTTCTTCCAATATTCGAAAAAAGTGTACTTCGGCAGGCTGTCCATGCGAAGATATCCATGGACAGTCCTGCGGCGATCAACGCCATTTCCAGTATCGTCATATCTGACTCCCATCCGCGTTATTTGACCGCTTCTGTTTTGTAAATGAACTTCACACTGCTGTCCATATCTGAAGCAGAATCGGAGTAAATCCTGTAACCGCGTCCTGCATCACAGACTGCCTTCAGTTCATCAATCACATCCTGTACATTGTCCCCGAACAGATCCGTTAACTTGCTGATTCCTTCCTCATCAAAGGTAAATAAGCCATCCATCAGTTCTCCGGTTCCATCAAGGAGCTGTATTGCACCGTCATTTAATTCTGCTGTGCCGTCTACAAACTGGGAAGTACCGTCCTTCAAGGTCTGACCGCCCTTTAAGAGTTCTAATGTGCCATCCTGCAGAGTCTGGGTTCCATCCTTTAAGGTCTGGGTTCCATCCTTTAAGGTCTGTGCTCCGGCAAGAAGCTGGCTCGTTCCATCCTTTAAAGTATGGGTTCCGGCAAGAAGCTGGCTCGTTCCACCTGCCAACTGTCCGGCCCCTGCATCCAGTTGCTTTGCTCCGGATACCGCACCTTCGGTTCCCTTGGCAAGAGCTGCTGCCCCGGCTTTCAATGCGACGAAACCACCTTTTCCCTGATCCTTAGCTTCGCCGACCTGTAATTGGGTAAGTCCACCGTAAACGGTCTGCACACCGGTATTTACCCCTGAGGTAAGCTGTACCAGTGTTGCGGCTGCTGTTTTTAATGCAACAGTAGGATCAGCATTTGAGCCGCTTCCAGTACCTGCCTCATCTGCGCAGACTGCAATTTCACTTCCATCTGCACTCATCATACTGACGGCCTCCTGCGGAAGCATACTTTCTACCTGCTCATAGGCATTCAGCTGACCGAGCTTGTAATAATATTCTGCAATTTCATCATAACTTGCGCCCCTTGACGGTACGCCGCCTTCATAGGAACTTCCGGTAGAATTGTCATTCCAGGGTTCTTTCTGGTCATAAGAAGCATTTGATTCTTCTTCGTAAGAATTCTCAGATGAGCCACTCTCCTGATAGGATTCTTCCGAAGCATCTTCATAAGACTCTTCAAACGTAACAACTACCGGAGTGCTTTCTGCAGAACTATAACTCTGCGCAGCAACTGCTTCATCGTCACCATCATCAGACGCACTCTCACCGGATGCACTTTCTTCCGTAGATTCTGCATTAGAAGTATTACCTTCGTCCCCACCACCGGAAGTATTCTCATTGGAAGAGTCAGAGGACTCATTTGAGGAATCTTCATAAGATAATTCCTCCTCTGATGAACCGGAACTTTCCTGTGAGGAAGCTGCTGCATTTGCATAATATCCAGCGATTTCATCATAGCTTGCTCCCCTTGACGGTACACTGCCAAGCTCTCCAACTACTGCCTTTGCCTCGCTAAGCTGCTGTCCCATGCTTTGTACTTCGGCCTGCATTTCATTCATCTGTGTGGTAAGCTTTGTCAGATCAACACCAAGTGCCTGCGCCAGACTAACTGCTGCATCTGCTGTCTGCTGGCTTAAAAGCAACAATCCCCAGGTTTTTGCATCTGTCTGATCGAATTTACTGGATTTTTCAAATCCTGCCTTAATTGTATCCACTCCTGCGGAAGCCTTATTAATTCCTGCCTGTAACTGGGCTGCACCACTGTTTAACTCACCAGCACCGCTTACGAGGGAAGCCGTTCCGTTCTTTAAGGTCTGTACACCGGAATCCAGGGATGAAGCCCCGTTTGCAAGGCTTTCAGCTCCGGAATTTACCTGGTCAATGCCATCCTTAAGGCTTCCTGCACCATTGTTCAGTTCAGCTGCCCCATTGTTTAATTCAGCTGCTCCATTGTTTAATGTACTGATTCCATCTACCAGTTCTCCTGCGCCTGAATCAAGATCCTTCGATTTATCGGACAAGGTCTGTGCGCCCTCCTGTAAGGTAGCCGCACCATCATTTAACTCTGTAGAGCCGTCCTTTAACTGCTGGGTGGCATCCTTCAGTTCATTCATGGAGTCTGTGATCCTGCTGGTGTCGATATCGAGTGTATCATCCATGTTAAGATCGGACAACAGATCGGACATTGCCATTGTCATCGTCTGGTTCATTTCAAAATTGGTTGCATAAGCATGAATCTCAACGGTTTCCGGAATCTCTACTTCATCCAGCTTTTCTTTGGCTTCTTCATCCACAGCTTTTTCTTTCAGGCTGTCGATGTTCACGCTGTCCTTAAGTCCCGGGAACGCCATACCAACAACGATATTGTTATCTCCTTCGGAAATTACTTTGCCGTTTGTCACTTCAATATCGCTGAAATGCTCTGCCGGTAAGATAGCTCCGGAAATCATGGCAAACGGAACATAAACTTCCTTCTCCTTGCCGTTTACTTCAACGGTTGTTTTCTCATTATTGGTATAAGTGAAACGGATCGTAACATTTCCGGTCTTTCCAACCAGCTCTTCAGGTGCAATTTCTTTTCCCTCCAGCTCATAGCTGATGGCTACATCGACCGGAAGCTCCTTATCGGTCGTTCCCTGATAATAAATGTCGCTTCCGTCTGCATTCCAGACCAGATTTCCATCGGCATCTACCGTATAGGATTCATTTCCCTTGACATTCTTGATGTCCGTTAAGGAGGAGGCATCGGTAATGGTGCTTTCTCCGTTTGCATTCTTCAGGCAGTCGCTGACGATAATCTTCCGGGTATTTCCCTGTGCATCTGCCATGACATAAACGACTTCATCTTTTCTCGGTTCCGTGCCCGCAGTAGAAGAGCGGTGTGCCACCTGATTCATCACATTGGAAAGCAGATCATCATTTTCATCTGCTTCTGCACTCTGTTCAATCACAGCTGTATCGGTATCCTGCACAGCTTCCCTTCCACATCCGGCAAGGCCTCCCAGGATCATGGAGGCACTTGTTAAAACGGCAACTACTTTAAATCCAAGCTTTTTATTAATTTCCATATTTTTCATAATGATTTCCTTTCCGACTCATAACGACTCTTTTGACTCTATATTCCTTTGCATGCTGTTTCCGTATAACTTTCCTTTTCTCTGTCAGATCTGCTTTTCTCTTAAACCTGACTTATGAGAAGCGATGCCCTAGCTCAGTTTCGGCTTTCTCGAAACATGATGTCTTCTTTCCTTGCGGGCCTTTTCCTTCGCTGCACTCTCCGGCGTAAAACCGATGCTGGTATGGCAGATCAGCTTATCAAAGATCATGAACATGGACGGCAGCATAAAGATTACCGTAAACATACTGATAATTGCGCCTCTTGCCATCAGGTTACACAGGGAGCTGATCATATCAATATCCGAATAAAGTCCGACGCCAAAGGTTGCGGCAAAAAAGCTCAATGCACTGACAATGACCGACTGAATGGAGCAGCTGTGTGCAATTGTAATCGCTTCCTGTTTGCTCTTACCGGAGCTTCTCTCCGTCTTGTATCTTGTCGTCATCAGGATCGCATAGTCTACGGTGGATCCCAACTGGATCGTACCGATGACAATGGATGCGATGAACGGTAAGGTCGTATGGGTGTAATAAGGAAGACCCATATTGATGTAAATTGCAAATTCAATGACACCAACCAGGATGATTGGCAGGCTCACCGACTTGAACACAAAGAAAATAATCGCAAAAATAATTCCTATGGAAACCGCACTTACGGTCTTAAAATCCGTATCCGTAATCTCAATCAGATCCTTCGTACACGGTGCCTCACCAATCAGCATGCCCTTGCTGTCATACTTTTTCAAAATCTGGTTCAATGTATCGCACTGCTCATTCACTTCGTCGGAAGCAACGGCATATTCAGAGGTAATCAGTACCAGTTCATATTCCTCGCTTTCGAGTGTATCCAGAATTTCCTGGGGAATGAAATCCTGCGGAATCGAAGGATCTACGATTTTTTCGAGTCCCAGAACTGCCTTGACCCCCTTCACTTCCTCCATTTCATCCATCATTGCGGCTTTATCCTTCGCCGAAAGATTTACATCCATCAGCACCATATGGGTTGCTCCCATATCAAAGTCATCGGAAAGCCTGCTATTTGCCTGTACACTGGCAAGATCTTCAGGTAGGCTGGAATCCAGATTGTAGTAAACACCGGTGTGGTTATAACCCCAGATCGCCGGAATCCAGATCAGGACAAACAGGATCGCAAACAGGACATAGTGCTTTGTCATAAACGCAGAAGTCTTTTCAAAGCTCGGCATAAATGGCTTATGTCTGGTCTTTTCAATCGCTTTATCAAAAATAAGAATCATGGACGGCAATACGGTTACGCAGCAGATCACACCGAAAACAACTCCCTTTGCCATAACAAGTCCAAGGTCTAATCCTAAGGTAAAGCTCATAAAGCAAAGTGCCAGGAACCCTGCAACTGTTGTGGTCGAGCTTCCGATGACGGAGGTAAAGGTTGTGGCAATTGCTTCTGCCATGGCTTCCTTTTTATCAGGATGGGTCTGCTGCTGTTCCTGATAGCTGTGCCAGAGGAAAATCGAATAGTCCATCGTAACACCCAGCTGCAACACCGCCGTCAGTGCCTGTGTAATATAAGAGATCTCCCCAAGGAAGATATTGGTTCCAAGATTATATACAATGGAAAATCCAATACTTAAAAGGAAAAACAACGGGATCAGCGCACTGTCCATTGTAAGGGAAAGAACGATCGTGGAAAGAATCACTGCGATACAGACGTAAATCGGTGTTTCTTTGTTGGACAGGTCTCTCGTATCGGTAACAATTGCAGACATTCCGCTTAAGAAGCACTGTTCATTGGAGAGCTTCCGGATCTCGGCAACCGCATCCATCGTTTCATCCGCGGACATTCCGGTATCATACAGAATAAACATCATCGTGCTGTCCGTGGATGCATTATTGAACGCATCATAAATTTCATCCGGCAGCATTTCCATTGGAATGCTCAGATCCATAAAGCTGTCATACCACAACACAGAATCCACATGGTCAACCTGCTCGATTTTCTCTTTCAAAGCAGAGACATCCTTAGCGTCCATCCCCTCCGCAATATACATGGAAAAGCTGCCCACGCCGAACTGGTCTAACAGAATATCCTGACCGACCATGGTTTCAATGTCTTTAGGCAGATAAGTTAATACATCGTAATTGATTCTGGTATTGAAATAGCCAATGGCTGACGGAATCAGCAGTGCTACGGCAAGAATCAGAATCATCACTCTGCATTTGACAATTCCTTTCGCAAATCTTTTCATAAATCCTCCTTTTCAGGGTTTTCCCCGATTCTTTTTCCAACTGTTTCATATAATGATATGAGGGTTTTTCGTAACTCTGAAAATACTGAACAGTTACGATTTCTTATGTTTCTACTGAGAATCATATTGGAAAAAGGCTATTGCTGACAGATTCAATCTGAAGGAATTGTTTAGGGGGAATATACGATTTGAGGGGGTTCGTTTATATGAACCGAACAAGAGCGAGGGAATTGTTTATAGAAAATATACATTTGGGGGGATTTGTATAAATAGATTTTGTTTGATATTGCCGACGGGCAGACCGCTTTGTGTTTGTTATTGCCAACGGGCAGACTCGCTTTGTGTTTGATATTATCGACGGGCAGACTCGAAATCACTACGTGATTTCTCGTTGTCGGGCATTCGCCCTCCAACCAGAGAAATAAGCCAGCACCAGAAAGCAAGCATCATACTGAATGTTTGCTTCTGGCACCGGCTTATTCCTCTGTCTGCCCTTCTCATTGCTATCGCATCTTTGCGAGTATCTCTTCCATAGAGTTATTGAGAATATAATAATAAAGCTTTGCAACCTCTGAGGCCGGAAGTACAAGGTCGGATTCCAGCCATCGCTGCAGGACATAGCTCATGGACTGTGCATAATATTCTGCCAGATATTCACTCGGCATCCAGTTGTGAAGCTTGGCATTCTCCCCAACCTGCTCCTTGATGAACTGACAGAGTAATTCTTTAATACATTGTTCGCTGATGTCACGGAAGGAATTCTGTCCTTCCATCTTACACGCCTTTTTATAGAATTCCTTATCCTTTTCGACATTCTGAAAGGCAAGTGTAAAGCCTTCGCGGATGAAGCCTCCCTGAAACAGGGGAAGGATCGGATCCAGAATTTCTGTCCGGATGATCCATTCCAGCAATTCATATTTGTCCTGAAAATGATTATAAAAGGTCGGACGGATCACACCTGCTTTATCTGTAATTTCTTTGATTGTAATCTTTTCCACCGGTGTAACGGCTACCAGTTCCTTAAAGCTCTCGGCCAGCAGCTTATCTACCGTTGCCTTCTGCGGCATGATTACCTCCTCCTTCTTTTATATTCTTCAAGATCAATCGCATAACTGCTTTCATATAATTTCTTAAGTGCTGTATCGGAATTGAACTTCTCATTCAGAGCAAAATCAAAGCTCCAGGTCATGTACCACAGCCACGGTACCTTCTTCTCCATAAGGATTTCCGGATCCGGCAGAATACCAATTTCCCCGAGAGCTGCACCCTTGTCCTGCTTCGTCACCTTCAAAAGCTCTACATACTGTTCCTCATAGGCACCGTGCACATGCGGCTCCGTATAAAGATCCATGGAAATAATATCACAAAATTCATCTCCGACATAGCCTTCCGGAAGCGGAGAATTCCACACCCAGATCAGATTATCCAGATGATGATGCTGTGTATAATAACAGAACATAAAGCGGAACAGTTCTGCCGCCACTTCCGGGCCCTTCGCTCCCCACCAGAACCATTCGCCCTCGGCTTCGTGGAAAGGACGCCACAGAATCGGGATATGACGGTCGCAGAACGGCTGCAAAACATGAGCCATATGATCGAGGTCATGACACAGAGCCTCATGCTCCGGTGTTCCTTCCATCACAGCCTTTGCGGCATCATAGTCTGTCTTTTCTGCATAAAAGGACTTATCGCTTCCTCCCATCGGGGAAAACCAGTGCCAGGTAAAGGTCATAAGTCCGCCACGTTCTGCCCATTCCCATGCCTTTTCCAGTGTACCGGTATTCTCGTCCACTTCCTTTAAGCATTCTTCATCCGCCGTCTCCCTGCGGATATTCGGGGAATACGATAACAGTTCGAAACCACAGATTGCCGGGAGCTTTCCGGTAAGCTTCTCAATTCTCCATATTTCCGGCTGCTCCATCGTCTGGGTATGCTGACCGGTCAGAATTCCTTTTCCTTCAATTTGTGATAAATATTCCAGCACTTCCTTTACTTCCGGCTGGGCATTGGGATTACAGGGTATCGTTCTCATGGCTGTCCTAACTCCTTAAGGCTCTGCACCAGATCAATGTCTGACTGCTGTACTCTGATATTTGTTGTAATTGCTTCTTCACCGGGGCGCTGGATCGATACCTCGATCACCGTCCCCTCCACAATCTTGTCTGCCATCACGTTCCTGAGAAATGCCTCAAACTTCGGATGATTCTTCGTAAATGTATTTTTTGCCTGCATGATCTTAAACATTGCTGCGGGATTCATATCTGTTCCTGCCACTCAAAATGTGTTGAAATATACTCAAACACATCGAGAAATTGAAGTCCTTGCGGATACTTCTTACTGCTTCAATGTGTATGCTTTGGCGATTATAAACAATACGCTACTCACAAGTTCTTGTACACTCCACAGTCGTAAATTCCTGCGATAGCCCGCAGTACATACTTACGTTTGCTTTCATTATGCAACTTCGTAAGTTAAAGCATCTCTTAGATTAAGAGCAGCATTAAAATCCCTATCCTCGACATACCCACAATCACAACGGTATATTCTATCTGAAAGCTTCAAATCTTTCTTGATAGCACCACAACAGTGACATATTTTGGATGATGGATACCATCTGTCTACGACTCTTAATTCAATACCATTTTCATCACACTTCGCTTTAAGCTTAGTTCTAAATTCATAGAACTTTTGTGATGCAACGGCTTTTGATAGATGTCTGTTCTTCATCATTCCTGATACATTCAAATCTTCAATCGTTATATAAGATGGCTTGGTTTTCACTATCTCGGCTATTGATTTATTGATATAATCAGTACGGATATTATCTATTTTATGATGAAGTCTTTGCACTTTGAGCTTTTGCTTTTGTATATTCTTTTGAGTGGACTCCCCTTTCTTTGAATTTTCATACTTGCGTGAGAGACCTCTTTGTTCTCTGCGCAATTTCTTTTCCAATTTCTTAACTCTTGCTGACTTATTGATATTTTTATAAGTTTTACCATTAGAAACAATCGCCAAGTCTTTCAAACCCAGGTCAATTCCTATACCGTCATTGCTATTATTAGCAATCTTAGCGTCGGGAATTTCCACAAGAACTGACACATAATATTTGCCTGCTTTGATGGATACGGTACCGCTTTTGATTTTCCATCCGTCTTTCGTTGTTGGTATATAGCCTTTTTCTTTCATGCGTACCCAACCTAAAGTGGGTATGTTCAACCTATGTCTCTCGCATCTGCAATCTTTAGGATTATTCTTTACGAAATACATTTTTACATCAGATTTACCTTTCTTTTTGAAATTAGGAAAAGCACTTTGATGTTTAAAAAATCTTGTAAATGCAGTACATCCATCTTCAATAGACTTTTTTACAGCTTTTGAATACGCTTCTTTCATCCACACTTTTTCAGGATTATTAGGAATGTACTCATTATTGAGCCATACGCTAAATCTCTTGCCAGTCATAAACTTTTCACCTTTATCGTATAAAGCTTTGTTGTGACCGA
>ERZ1026772.1381-NODE-1381-length-13298-cov-3.973873_pt1 | contig 13298 bp, 13 predicted proteins | sample MGYA00380124_ERZ1026772 | MGnify/ENA primary metagenome ERZ1026772 (study PRJEB33269, sample SAMEA4719760) | human gut metagenome | biome: human-associated habitat; feature: organic feature; material: feces | place: Cameroon | collected 2013-10 ...
CATACTTATACGGAGCAGGAAAAGCTGTTGTCTTTCGGAAAGGAAGAGCCGATTGAGGTACTGGTGGTGGCAGAGTCGGATTATACCTATGAAGTGGCGGGGCTGCCGGTGGGAAAGACCCTGCTCTTAAACGAAAGCGGCACCATTGCCGGGGAAAATATCCGCAATATCAATAAATACCAGAAAGCGGAAAATATCTACCGGGAGATTACCGGAGAGATAGCGGGAATGATTCCCGAGGAAGAAAAGAGTCTGCGGTCATGTGATAAGGCAAAGATAATCGGGTTGTATTCTCCCATCCGCAGATGCCTGCAGACTTCCTTTGCCCTGACACTCGGACAGGCTCTTTCGGAAAAGAAAAAGGTACTGTATATCAGCTTTGAGCATTACGCGGGCTGGAACCAGCTCTTAAACAAAAGTATCAAAGGGGATTTGGCGGCACTTCTTTACTTCCTGCAGGAGTCGGAAGAGCGGTTTGCAGTGAGACTGCAGTCCGTTACCATGCAGATAGGGCGGCTGCATTATATACCGCCGGTGTATGCGGGACAGAACCTGATTTACGCGAAAGGCCCGGAATGGGTGGAGCTGGTGGAAAAGATTGCCGAATACGGAGGCTATGACTATGTGATTTTGGATTTGAGCGAAAGCATACAGGGCATTTTTGAACTGCTGAAGCATTGCGACAGGATTTACACGATTACGAAAGAGGATCCTGCCGCACAGGGCAAAATTGCCCAGTATGAGGAACTGCTCAGGGATTACCGGTGCGAGGAGATACTGGAGAAAACGTCCAAGAAGCTCCTGCCGGTCTTTACGGGCATTCCGGAGCGACTGGAACAGTACACCAGAGGAGAACTTGCGGATTACATCCGGAAACTGATTTCGGAAGAACTGGAGGCGGCATGAAAAAATACTTAGAAGAAAAATTACTCAATAGGCTGGATTATTCCAAAGAAACAACGGACGAGGAGGTTCTTTCCCAGATAGATGATCTGTTTCTTCTGGAAGAAGCAATCCGGCTGTACCCGGTGGATATCCGGCGGAAACTCAAGCAGGAAATATTCTGTTCCCTGCGCAGGCTGGATATTTTACAGACTCTTATAGAGGACAGCAGTATAACGGAAATTATGATAAACGGACCCGACCACATTTTTGTGGAAAAAAGGGGACGGATGGAAGAAGTCCCCATACAGTTTTCTTCCGAAGAAAAATTACTGCAGATTATCCAGCGGATTGTGGGGGATTGCAATCGCACGGTAAACGAAGTGTCCCCCATTGTGGATGCCAGACTGCAGAACGGAAGCCGTGTCAATGTGGTGCTCTCACCCATTGCACTAAATGGTCCCATCGTTACTATTCGTAAATTCCCCGATTGTCCCCTGACCATAGACCAGCTTATAAGCTGGGGGAGCATCACAAAGGAAGCAGCCGAAGAACTGCGCCTGTACGTGCAGGCAGGGTACAACATCTTTGTCAGTGGCGGAACCGGTTCCGGCAAAACCACTTTCTTAAACATCTTATCCGATTTTATTCCCAAGGATGAAAGAATTATCACCATTGAAGACAGTGCGGAGCTGCAGATACAAGGCATTGAAAACTTAATTCGCTTAGAAACCCGGAACGAAAACGTGGAAGGCTGTCATGCCATTACCATAAGGGACCTGATTAAAAGCTCCCTGCGGATGCGTCCGGACAGGATAATTGTCGGGGAAGTCCGTGGCAGCGAGGCGGTGGATATGATTACGGCATTTAATACCGGACATGACGGCTCCATGTCAACCGGGCATGCAAACAGTGCCAGGGATATGTTAAGCCGTCTGGAAAATATGATTTTAATGGGAATGGACATTCCGCTGGCGGCGGTAAAACAGCAGATTGCTTCTGCCATTGACATCATGATACATCTTGGCAGGATACGCGATAAAAGCAGAAGAGTGCTGGAAATTACAGAAATTGACGGCATACAGGACGGAGAAATCAAGATGCACACTCTTTATGAGTTTACGGAGGATGCCTCTCCGCGGATTGGTACTTTGCAAAAGAAAGGACAACTGCAGCATGTGGAAAAACTTAAGGCAGCAGGTCTTATGCTATAAGAAGAAAAAGAGGGAGTACTTTGCCGCTGCAAAAAAAGGCATTGTCCTGTATAAAATCTATTATTTTACAGGAAAAGAAAAGGTAAAGTATCTGCTTTTGAGCCTTGGCTGTGTGTTGTTTTTATCCTGTTTCTTTTATGGAACGCCGTTTGTTGCGGTTCTGCTTCTGCCGTTAGCTGTACGGATTTATGTCGGTATGCAGAATAACAGGCAGAAACAACGGAAAAGAGATTTGGAAATACAGTTTGGGGACTTCCTTATTTATCTGTCTGCCAATCTGCGGGCGGGTTTTTCTGTGGAAAATGCCTTTATGGAGAGTGCCAAAGATATCCGCAGCCTGTACGGAGCACGGGGAATGGACAGCCGAAACCTTATAGGAGCCGAACTTAAGAAAATGGAAAAGGATTTTTCCTACAACAGACCGCTTGCGGGTTTTCTGACGGAGCTTGGAGAACGCAGTGATGTGGAGCATATCCGGGAATTTGGGGATATCTTTTCTCTTGCGGTAAAGAGCGGTGGAAATCTTCCTTCCGTTATTGAGTCTGCGGCAACCCTGATAGGGGATGAAATATCACTGAAACAGGAAATTGCCGTAGCTGTCAGCGGCAAACTGTTTGAACAGAAGATTATGAACATCATTCCCTTTTTACTGGCAGGCTATATTGAAATAGGAAATCCGGGTTTTTTCAAGGGCTTGTATGAGGGCGTTACCGGAAGAGGGGTCATGACGGTATGTCTGTTCTGTTATCTGGGAGCCCGCAGTCTTGCAAACCGCATTTTACTTGATATTTTATGACGGGAATACATAACGGAGATCCGGGAGAAAGACAAAAGAATGGATAAAATGAAGAAACAGAAATACTGCGTGCTTATGGTGGCTGCGGGATGCCTGATTTCCCTGCTGCTTATGATACAGGACGGAGAAAAGGAGGTGCTGCGGGATGGCAGGTATATTTACAGAAATGAGGCAGGAAAAGGAGAACAGACAGTATGGTTATCTGCAGAAAGTGAAGATGGCAAGCTGGCGGAAACAGAGCTGCGTATTCAGGAGAATAGGTACTCAGAAGCAGAGCTGTCGGTTCTGTATGAGAAGCTGCTAAAGGAGCTTCCCGAAATCGTACTGGGGGATAATGCTTCCTGGGACAGGGTATCGGAGGATTTATATTTACCGGAGAGGATGTCAGCGTATCCGTTTACCCTGACCTGGAGCAGCGACAATCCGCAGATTCTGTCCGAAAGCGGAACCTTGCTGCGGCAATCTTCCGCATCCGTAAGACTTACCCTGACAGTATCTTACTACTCGTTTGAAAGGGTAGTGAATTTTCCGGTCACGGTAGCGGAAAAGCCGCCGGAGTATGAAGAAGTGGTTTTACTGGTTTGGAACAGAGTGGCAGCAGAAAAAAGAACGGGAAAAGAAAATTGCGGTTATGGAAGAGGAATATCCGGCCATTGTCAATAAACTCACCCTCTATCTGGGAGCGGGTTTAAGTATCGGAAACAGTTGGAAAAAAATTGCGGAAAAAGGTTATGGTAAAAACCCTGTATATGAAGAAATGCTCTATGCAAGCAGGGAGATAGAAGGCGGAGTATCCGAAGCGGCAGCATTTGAAAATTTTGGCAAAAGAGTGGGACAGAAGCATTATGTAAAACTGACAGCATTACTGACACAAAGTCTGCAGAAGGGAAATGCCCAGTTGTTTAACACACTGCGTCAGGAGGTTACGACGCTGTCGGAAGAAAGAAGCGCCGCATCCAGAAGAAAGGGGGAGGAGGCGTCGACCAGACTTCTTTTTCCCATGATGCTAATGCTTGCCATGACAATGGTACTGATTATGTATCCGGCATTTTTAACTTTTTAACCATGAAAACAGGAGGATATTTATGAGAAAGAAAAAAGGATTTCAGGAATTTTTAAGAGAAGAAGACGGTATGGGAACGGTCGAGGTTATTTTGATAATCGTGGTTCTGGTGGGATTAGTTATCCTTTTCAAATCACAGATTACAGCTATTGTACAGTCCTTGTTCGGTAAGATTACGGCAAAGACGGACAAGCTGTAAAGGGAGGTATACAGATGAATAGCAGACGAAGCATGGCTTGTTCTGTGAGGGAGGGTTTGGGGAACGGATATCTGACAGTTTTTCTGACATTGATTTTGACGGTAATGTTGTCCTTCGGTATGACACTCATAGTGAGTGCCGGGGAAAATACCCGCCGGTTTGCGGCAGAGTGTGTGACGGATATCGGGATGAACAGCATTCTGGCAGAGTATCACAGGGAGCTGCTGGAGCAATATAATGTCTTTTTCACAGATATTTCCTATGGCACACAGGTGATTGCCTATGAAAATATGACGGAACACTTAAAGAATTACATTAATCACAATCTGCAGGGCGATGACCTGTTTATGCAGGGAGTTTACGGAAATCTGATACATATGGAATTAGACAATATAGCGGTAAACGGCGCCCTGTCCGCCTGCGAGGAGGGAGGTATATCCCTGCGCAGACAGGCGGTGGATGCGATTAAACAGGATGTGGGCATCACGTATCTTGAAAAAACAGGGGACTGGCTGGCTACCCTGCAGAGCTCGGGAATTATGGATATCAATCTGCTGGAGAAGCAGAAGGAAGCAGAGAAAAAAGTTGTGGAGCTGACCGGAAAAAAGATGGGTACATTGTTTGAGGAGGAAGAACAGGAAGACAGTGCGGTAACTTTTTACGAAGCAGGTATTTTGAATCTGGTGGCAGACAGGGAAGAACTGTCTTCCCGGGAAATAACGCTTTCCCAATATGCCTCGCACCGTGTGCATTTTGAAAGTGGTGGTCTTTCGGTGCCGGAGAGCTATGCGGATGATTTCTGGGATGAACTGTTTTTTCACGAATATATTATGTCCTATACCGGACACTACGGAGAGGAAAATTCCGGGTCAACATATGAAAAGAAATTCGGGCTGGAATATGAAACGGAATATCTTCTTGCGGGAAAGGCAAAGGATATTGATAACCTCAAAGCTGTTGCCGGTCAGATACTGGCAATCAGGGGCGGCGCCAATCTGATTGCCCTTATGCAGGATGAGGGCAAAAAACAATATGTACAGATACTGGCGTTTTCCATGGCATCCTTACTGGGAATACCGGAAGCAGAGGAAGTACTGGAAGAACTGCTGAAAATTATCTGGGCTATGGCGGAAGCCTTGTATGATGTTACCATGCTTTTGCAGGGAGGCAGAATTCCTGTCATCAAACAGCCGGGGGAATGGCATTATTCCATGGAAAATGCCCTTAACTTTGTGAGACCGGAGACAGGACAGACCAAGATAACGGATGGACTTTCTTATGAGGACTACCTAAGAATTCTTCTGTGTTTGCACGGGAAAGAAGAACTGACCATGCGTATGGCAGATGTTATGGAAATGAATATCCGGAATACTCCCGGAAATGAAAATTTCTGTATGGACGGCTGCTTTGAGGCTTTTCGGGTACAAATTGTCTATCGCGGTGAGCGGGACAAAAAATATACCATAGATAGAATCTATGGGTACTGAGCCTATTTATAAACAGCGGAAAAAGAAAGTGGTGATGTCCCTTTTATGGGAAAAAACAAATTTCTCTCATCAACTTATAATCGAATAAGCACAAAACATCCTTCTCAATTTCTCACAAATATATCCCATTATGTTTGTAAGAACTACTCCTTAAACAAAATACATTCCATAAGAGGGATATCCCCACTTTCTTTTGCACGGGGAAGCATGACCGTGGAGGCGGCGATGGTTCTTCCGTTGTTCCTGTTCTGCTTTCTCAATCTGTTTTCAATCTTAAATATCTACAGTCTGCAAACGACCCTGATGGCAGCGCTGCGGGAAACGGGCCAGGATTTATGTGTGTACGGTTATGCCTATGAGCGGATGGTACAGGAAGAGGATGATGAAGGACTGGAGGCATTTGCGGAAAACATTGCTTTTTCCTACAGTTATGTAAAGTATAAGGTAGAAAACTATTGCGGCAAAGAGTATCTGGAACAATCGCCGTTGAGCTATGGAAGGAAAGGGCTTGTTTACGCTGATTCCTCCGTATTGCAACAGGGAGATATTGTGGATCTGGTTATATCTTACCGGGTTTCGCCACTTATAGACCTGGCTGGGTTCCGGCCGAAATGGTTTTACAGCCGGTATTACGGGAGAGCCTGGACGGGCTATGATGTGGAGGCAGCCAAACGGGAGGAAATGGTGTATGTAGCAGAGTATGCCAGAGTTTTTCACAAAGAGCCTTCCTGTACCTACATCAATCTTTCTGTCCATAGTGTAACTACGGATGTATTGCCGGCGATGACCAATGCCGAGGGGAAGCATTATAAGCCTTGTGAAACATGCAGACCGGACAAAGAACAGGTACTTTATATTACGCAGGAAGGAAACCATTATCACGGAAATGCCGGATGCCGGGGACTGAAACGCACGGTTTACATGGCAAAAAGGAAGGACGTGGAGGGCAGCTTAAGTCCCTGCGGAAGATGCTATCCGTAAGTGTTGGTATAAGGAATAAAAGCACAAGGTGTTAAAAGCAGGAGATTAAGATATTTATAAGGGAAGGAACGTGGAAGAAATGAATTTGGTAATTTGGCAGAAAATAGGCAGCATAGGTATTCTTGCAATCAGCACATTCTGGGATATCCGCTTTAAGAAAATACCTTTATATCTAATGGCAGCAGGTATACTCCCCGGACTTATTCTTCTGGGATTACGCCTCGGACAGAGCACGGGCAGCACCTTTGGCGGGAAACTGATAGAAATAGCCGGCTGCTTTCTGCCCGGTTTGTTTTTGCTGATTCTTTCTTTCCTGACCGAAAGAAAGGTGGGCATGGGAGATGGACTCCTGCTTCTTATCATAGGTGCCATGGAGGGAGCAGGAATTACCGGATTTGTCTTCTGCTGGGGACTGTTTTTGCAATCTCTTTTGGCGGTTGTTTTAGTCATCCTGAGGAAAGCAGACAGGAAGACGGAGCTGCCTTTCGTACCGTTTCTTTTAATGGGGAGGTTGATATTGTTTGTTATGTAAAAATTCAGCAAAAGCGGACAGATGGTACGGTAAAGTCCTTCCCGGGTATATGACATTGGAGGCAACTTTTATTCTGCTGCTTACATTTACCGTTATTTTATTCCTTTTCTATGCCGGTATTTATCAGTATGACAAATGCGTCATAAAGCAGAATGCCTACATAGCGGTACTGCGCGGAAGCAGGGCCTATGCTGAGAATGCAGACCGGGTACCTGCCCTGAGCAAAGAAAATTTCGAGGAGCTTTCCAAGGACTCTTATGTGGGACTGTCTTATGACTATCAGGTGGAATATGCGGGCAGCATCCAGAGGAAAGCAGCGGTTTCTCTGTCCGGTCATATGGAGGTTCCGGTAAAAGCTTATGAGAAACTGTTTCCGGCAGACGGATGGGATATACAGGAGACGGTGGAAAGCGGCTGTAGAGATCCGGTCTATCTGCTGCGTTTCTGCCGCCGCATCATCAGGAAAAAGCAAAATCAGTAAAATATACAGAGGAGCAAAAACATGGAAAAAGAATATATCAGCAGCTACAACAGAAATTATCTGAAGATAAAACCACAGGGAGAACTGCAGGGGAAGCTACGTTATCAGTATCAGATTTTAACGGGAAAGAAGTTAGATGGCATTCTGGGAGCGGATTTTCACATTCATAACGGAGAAAGCGGGTTGTATTACGATATTACCGGTAAGGTAAACCTGCCGACACTGTTTTCCAAAAAGAAAATCAGTCTTAATTTTATGAATCGATTTATCAGCAGTCTGGAAACCGCATTGTGGTCTTTGGAGCAGTATCTGCTGGATGAAAGAAATCTGATGCTGCAGCCGGAATACCTGTATGTGGATATGGATAATATGCAGAACCAGAGCAGTCCGGAGGGAAGTCTGTATTTTGTATATTGTCCGTATTTTACGGAAACAGAGGAAAGAGATGTAGAGCCCCTTTTTACTTTTTTGCTGGAAAAGGCGGAGGAAGAGGATGCTGAGCTTATGGACGCCATTTTCAGTCTGTATGCGGCATGGGAAAATCTTGGGGAGCAGTTTCGGGGCGAGTCCTTATTGCACGCCTGGCCTATGGAAACAGGCAGCGGAGTGGAAGAAGCAGGCGTAAGGGATGCAACAGGCGTAAAGGGAGATAAAGGTAACAAAGACAGAGAAAAGCTATCCGGCGAAAATACATATGCCATGGTACGGGAAGAGAACATGCATTATGAAGAAAAGGCGGACAGAAAGGCATGTGGTAACGGTGCAGAAAAAGAGGACAGAATGCTGTATGGTAATGACGAAGAAAAAGAGGAACGGAAACTGTACGGCAACGGCAGACAGAACAGGAGGGTACTTACCCTTACCCGGTTTCCGGTAATTATCGGGCGGAAGCCGGAGTACGCGGATCTGGTCATCAATGAGCCGTCCGTTGACAGCATGCACGTTAAAATTCTGGAAGAGGACGGCCATATTTATATGGAAGATATGAATGCCGCAGCAGGAACCTTCAAGAACGGCATACAGCTCAGACCCTATGAAAGAGTCGAACTTCTTAGGGAAGATGAGGTAAAATTCGGAAAGCTGGAATTTACATATCGATAAAATCTGTAAATTCCGGTATTGACACCAACTTGGTACCAAGTTATGGTTGTAACCATAAACTTTGAGAAGCAAAATGTTGGAGGTCATGATGTATGGAAAATTATTCAGTAATGGATACCGTATGGATTTTGATGTCAACAGTTTTGGTGTTTATCATGCAGGCAGGATTTATGCTGCTGGAAACAGGGTTGACACGAAAGAAAAATTTAGCCAATGTGGCAATTGAAAACTTAATGGACTTTGCCTGCGGCGGGATTGCTTTCCTTCTCGTGGGATTCAGACTTATGTACGGAAAGGGAAGCGTTCCTTACTTTCCCAAGACTGCATACATGGCATTTACCATGATGTTCTGCGCAACGGCGGCGACCATTGTATCGGGAGCAGTAGTCGGCAGGGTAAAATTCAAGGCATATCTGATTTTTACGGTCTGTGTATCGGCAATCATCTATCCGATAGCAGGTCACTGGGTGTGGGGCCAGGGATGGCTGAGCAGTCTATCCATTGGAGAATTTACCGGATTTACGGATTTTGCCGGAGGCGCGGTGGTACATACCGTTGGCGGAGTTGCCGCACTGGTGGCATCCATGATGGTTGGTCCCCGGATTGGAAAGTTCCATAACGGCAAATCCAATGTAATTGCCGGGCATGATATCAAAGCAGCGACACTGGGAACCTTCGTTCTCTGGATTGGCTGGCTCGGATTCAATACCGGCTCCGTACTTTCGATTGAAAATAATATAGAAGAAGCAGCCGCTATTTTCTTAAATACCAATATCAGTGCCGTGTTTGCGGCGGTATCCGCGATGGCTTTCAGCTGGATACGCTTCAATAAACCGGATGTGACCATGATTTTAAGCGGCACACTGGGTGGTCTGGTTGCCATTACAGCCGGATGCAGTGAAGTTTCTCAGATTGGGGCCATGATAATCGGTATTGCTGCCGGCGTACTTACCGTTGTGATGATTGAAGTTATTGACAGCCGTTTCAAGGTGGATGATCCGGTAGGTGCTGTAGCGGTACATGGCATATGCGGTATCTTCGGAACCGTTGCCGTAGGCTTATTTGCTAAAAACGGCGGTCTTTTTACCACGGGACATCTGGAAAGACTGGGTATCCAGCTGATTGGTATATTTGCTATTGTGGTATGGACAAGCGTCATTTCCGGGATTATACTCTTTATAATCAAAAAGACAATTGGTCTGAGGGTATCCGCAGACGCAGAAATTAAGGGACTTGACTGGTCGGAACACGGTATTCCCTACGATAATGTGGACCTGGCAGAAATCAATGATTATGTGCCGAAGATAGAGGAACTGGTGGATGTGGAAAATGCAGTTCCGGTGGAAAGCTTTGCCGAACCTGAGGTAGATCAGTCCAAGGCAGCCATTACCAAATTAGAGATTGTGGCTCGCCCGGAAAAATTCTCTGCCCTGAAGGAGGCATTGAACGAAATCGGTGTCACAGGAATGACAGTCACCAATGTTATGGGCTGTGGTATACAAAAAGGCTCCACCGAATTTTACAGGGGAATTTCATCGGAAGTTTACCTTAGACCCAAGATCCAGATAAATATAGTAGTAACCAAGGTTCCGGTAGAAAAGGTGGTAGAGACGGTAAGACAGACTCTTTACACCGGACATATCGGAGATGGCAAGATATTTATATACACCGTGAAGAATGTAATTAAAATCCGAACGGATGAAAGAGGCTACTCGGCATTACAGGGGGCCGATGATTAAAACAGAATAGTCTATGAGAGATAAACAAAGGCGTTTAATCCAAACCGGATGGCGCCTTTTTTTATAAACAAAATTTATTTACAGGAGGGCATGATTATGAAAAAAAGAATTTTAGCAACAATCCTAACAGTCTCCATGATGGCTATGTTTGCTGCCTGTGGTTCTACATCCACCGGCGGAACAACAGGGACTGACAGTGTAGCGGAAACACCGGGCACCACAGCGGCAGCTTCTGACACAGAAACGGATGCCAGCCAGGGCAGTGCAGATATCACTGTCAGTGATACACTGAAGGTTGCACTTTCCACAAATCCTCCATCACTGGACTCCATGCTGTATACGGCAGCAGCAGTACGTGATGCAAACAGAGTTATGTATGAAGGTCTGTTTGAACTGGATGAAAATTATAATCCTTCTCCCCAGTTAGCAGAATCCTATGAAGTGGATGAAGACTACAAGAAATGGGTGTTCCACTTAAGACAGGGAGTTTTGTTCCATGACGGAAAAGAGATGACAGCAGATGATGTGGTAGCTTCCATGAACAGATGGATCCAGTACAATTCTTCCTTATCCTCCATTATTAAGCATGAGGAGCAGTTTTATGCAGTGGACGATTATACTGTAGAAATTGACTTGGAGGAACCCGGTTATCTGTTATTAAACCTGATGACCGCTCCCGCCAGATATCCTTATATCACAACCGTTGAAGCGATTGAAAATGCTGATCCCGAAACAGGCGCTTTGACCGAATATGTAGGAACCGGTCCCTGCAAGTTTGTTGAATGGGTACAGGACTCCTATATCAAATACGAAAGATATGCGGATTACAAGGGACCCGGCTATGCACTTACCGGTGAAGCCGGCGACAAAAACGTATATTATAACGAGATTTACTACTATATTGTACCCGACGCATCTGTAAGAGCAGCCGGTATCCAGACCGGTGAATATGATGTGGTACAGTCTGTCAGCTACGATGATATTGCCATGCTGGATGCAAACAGTGACGTTTCTCTGGCAAAGAACACCGTCGGCAACTATGGTATCCTGATTAACAAGGCAGAGGGCTCCGAACTGAACGATATGCTGATTCGTCAGGCATTCTGTTATGCGGTAGACGCCGATGAGATTATGGCGGTTGTTATTTCCGACCCCGAATATGTAGATATTTACAGTTCCATGATGCCTAAGAATACAAGCTGGTATACCGAATCCGGTTCCGAATATTGGAGCCAGCATGACCCGGAAAAGGCAGCAGAGCTCTTAAAAGAAGCAGGTTATGACGGAACACCTATCCGTATCCTTACCACACCGGATTATCCTACCTGGGTAGATGGCTGCCAGATTCTGAAAGACCAGCTGGAAGCAGCCGGTTTTACTGTGGAAGTTGACTCTATGGACTGGGCATCCGTTCAGACCACCAAGAAAGGTCAGGATACCTGGGAAGCTATTATCCAGTGGTGGCCTGCAGTGCCGGTTCCTACCGCACTTCGCTGCAATTCCCAGACAGATAACGGCTGGATGGCATTCGATGATGTTATTGCCCTGTTAGACAGCATCAACAGTGCAAAGAGCTTTGACGAGGCTTTTGCTCTTTGGGATGAAGCAAACGGAAAGCTTCTGGAATACGGCAGCTTTGTTCCTCTCGGCTATGCAGATGAGGCTTATGCCGTATACAAAACGGTAGAAAACTATCATCCGTTCTTAGGCATGAACATTTATAACTGCTACGCAGCGGAGTAATTCCCTGCCGGGCAGGCTGAATTTTAAGAAACAGGAGAGAACCCAGAGCACCTTTTGCGGTTCTCTCCCATTAAGAGGTAATCGTATGGGAAAATACATTGGAAAAAGATTTATTTCAATTATTGTTACGCTGTTTATCTTATCCATATTTGTATTCTGGCTGACGCATAATACGTCGGGAGACCCGGCAGCCGTTATCTTAGGCTCGGAATCCACACCGGAGCAGATTGATGCGTTAAGGGAACAGATGGGATTAAACGATCCTCTTATCACACAGTATGTACGATGGTTCAAGGAAGCATTACAGGGAGATTTCGGAGATTCTTATTTCCGGAATGAACCGGCATTGCAGGCGGTGAAAGAGAGTTTTATTCCTACGATAGAAATTTCCTTATATGCAGAGCTGATTGCGGTGCTGATTGCCATTCCGGCAGGCATCTTTGCAGCATCCCGAAAAGGAAAAATGTCAGATGTTGTGACATCCTCCATAAATCTGATAGGTCTGTCATTGCCCAATTTCCTGATTGCATTGATTTTTATCCTGTTTTTCGGGGTAAAGCTTCAGGCGTTTCCGGTATCCGGTTATAAAACGATAGCGGCAGAAGGAGCGGCGACACATTTTAAGTATCTGATTATGCCGGTTGCAGCGCTTGCCATCACGCAGATACCGATTATCATGCGTACCACCAAATCGGCTATGAGTGAAGTGCTTGCTACCGATTATATCAAGACAACCAAAGCAAAGGGATTGAAAAAGGTGAAGGTTATCTTAAAACATGCGCTACGGAATTCCGCCAACACCATCCTGACGGTAATCGGACAGGGTATCGGCAGCCTGTTTGCCGGTGCGGCTGTTATTGAAACAATTTTTACCATACCGGGCATGGGACAGTTGATTGTAAGCTCTGTACTGAAAAGGGATTATCCCATTATCCAGTGCGTCATCATGCTGGTAGGATTAGTGTATATCGTTATCAACTTTATCGTGGATATGCTTTACGGCGTTGTGGACCCCCGTATCAGAATTACAGGAAAAGCCAAGTAAGGAGTGTGAAAACATGAATGAAAAAACAAAAATCA
>ERZ1026772.1383-NODE-1383-length-13288-cov-4.603038_pt1 | contig 13288 bp, 9 predicted proteins | sample MGYA00380124_ERZ1026772 | MGnify/ENA primary metagenome ERZ1026772 (study PRJEB33269, sample SAMEA4719760) | human gut metagenome | biome: human-associated habitat; feature: organic feature; material: feces | place: Cameroon | collected 2013-10 ...
TAAAAATATCGGAGTAAAAAATGAGAAACATAAACAGGCACAAATCATCGGACAAACAACATAATGACAGAGAGCAGTTTTGCTCTTACCATTCTGTTGATTGTGGGAATTACAATCACGGTCGGCACAATGGTACTTACTGTGTTTTTTAATCTTAGCTTGCCGATTAAAATTGCCGTGTCTGCCATACTCATTCCCGACAGTATTATTTCGATGATTTTTACAATTTCAACAGCTGTAAAAGAACGCAAAAGTACGGACAATTTTTACTTTGGCAATCGACTTGAAATATTCGGCTTTTGCCTTTTTATGATTGCGTGGTCTGTAATTATTTTCTTAATTTGAGGTTTATTATGTTTGAAATAAATGAAACACCCGAGTGTATCGAAATGGTTAAAGAACGCAGAAACAAAGAGCTTAAATTAAACGAGTTTATGTTGAGCGAGAAAAATCGACTTGCAGAAAAAGTGGATTATTATACACCTTTATTAAAAGATCTGTGTGAACTTGCCGTAAAATCTGCCGTCAGAAAAGAATATTCAAACAACGAAAGCGGAATGTACAGAGGATACTATTGTCCGAGTCCTGTTGACGATTTGATTATAGGCGGTTGCAGACGAGGCAAACTTCTGAAACGAATTACAAAACGCACAAATCCTGACAGAGAATATCTTTTTGACAGTAACAACAGACTTGTTGCGGTTAATTCGTTGTTAGATTGGAAAGCCGTACAAACAGAAGTGCTTATTTACGAAGATAATCTTGTTACAGGAATTGATATTGACAACTATGATAATTCAGTTAGTGAAATATCAGAATGTACTTACGATTCTGATAACAAAATAAAATCATTCCTGACTGCGTCGGTTTCAAGTAATAAGGCAACAAGAACAAAAATAGATGAAATTGAACTTGAAAAATACAGCTATGATGAATCAGGTCTTAACGAAGCCGAAATTATAAGTTACTATGAATCTGACAAAGTAATTGAAAACATAATTAAAAAGTCGTTTGAAAACAATCTGACACTTGAAGCAAAGTTAGGCTTGCCTGATTGTGATACAAGCTACCAGCGTTGTCTTTTTTATCACGATAATGACGGATTTATTGACAAATATGTAATTATAAATCCTTACGGCGATGAGGAATACAAAGCATTAAGAAAAGTAAAAGTTTAAATTTAGTGATACATAAGGTGCATTTTTATTGACTTTTGAATACATTGAGTTATAATATAGATACAGGAGGTGCGTATTATGGCACAAGCAACATTCAGTATTCGTATGGACGAGTCACTAAAAAAACAATTTGACAGTTTATGTTCCGACTTTGGAATGACAGCCTCCACTGCAATTAATGTTTTTGCAAGAGCTGTTGTTCGTGAAAGAAAAATTCCGTTTGAAATATCTTCACCAAAGCAGGAAATCACAAAAGAAAGTGCCTTGAAAGCATTTTCTGCACTGCGTGAACAAGCTCAGAAAAATTTTCCGGAAGGATTATCACTTGACGAAATTAATAAAGAAATTGCGGACTCCCGAAATAAAGTGGAGGAAAAGCCATAAGTTGTTTAGCTGTGATTGATACAAATATTCTTGTATCTGCACTACTTTCAAAACATGCCGATTCAGCTACTGTAAAAGTTATTGAAAAATTATTTGACGGAGAAATAATTCCAGTTTACAGTAATGAAATAACGAACGAGTACCGTGAAGTACTGCACCGAAAAAAATTTAAATTCGACTGCAATACTGTTGATTATCTTGTATCTGCAATTGAAAAATTTGGAATTCTCACAACTCCTACTTCACTTAACATAACGCTTCCGGATATGAAAGATTTACCTTTTTATGAAGTTGTTATGGAAAAGAGAGCAGATGATGCTTTCCTTGTTACAGGTAATTTAAAACATTTTCCACAGAAACCATTCGTAGTTTCTGCAAGGCAAATGCTTGAAATTCTCGAAAAAAATCAAATAGACCTATAGCTATACACCGTGCAAAACAAAAATCAGTTTTGCACGGTGTTGTTTTTTTCAAAAATGCGGTGCAAACGCAATTAATTAAAATATTTTCACAATTTAGCAATATTTTTTCAAATTCTATAGATTTCTCATTTAAAATGTTGTATAATTTTTGTAAGTAAGCACCTATATAAAACTGTACATTATGTTGAAACAGGTGTTTTGAAAGTGAGTGAGAATTATGCCAATCGTTTGCGTTGATGCCGTTAAGGAAAATCTGCCGAATGTTATAGAATTTGTGACAAAATTGCTTGGTGAAAATGCAGACGGTAAGCTTGTTTTTGAACTTGAACTGATTTGTGAGGAAGTGTTTGTAAACATCTGCAACTATGCTTACGGTGAAAATGTCGGCAAGGCTGAAATTGAAGTTAGCAAACGCTCCGACTGCATTGTTGTAAAATTCATTGACAGCGGAAAAAAATTCAATCCGCTTGAAATTGCAGAACCGAACATTCACGCTCCGCTTGAGGAACGAAACATCGGCGGTCTGGGAATTTTTATGACAAAGAAACTTTCCGACACTCTTTCCTATGAAAGATCTAACGGCAAAAACATTTTTACAATCACAAAAAATTTCTAATTTAAAAAATCAATTATTCTTCACTCAAAATTCAAAACAATACAATGTTCCCAAAATCAGATTGTCAGTATTTTTGTCACGATATTGACACTGTAACGGGAATATTGAAGGAAATTAAAAATAAAATTATCGGAGGAATTAACTATGGAAATCAATAAGGCTATAAGCAATCAGAATGTTATTATCACACTCAAGGGCCGTCTTGACACAATGACAGCACCGCAGCTTGATGATGAGGCAAAGAGCATTGATTTTGACGAGGTTGAAACCGTAACTCTCAACCTTAAAGACCTTGAGTACATTTCAAGCTCGGGACTGAGGGTTATTCTTGCACTTTATAAAAGCCTAAAAAGCAAGGGCGGAAATCTTAAAATTGTCAATGTAAGCAACACAATTATGGAGCTGTTCTCAATGACAGGGATGTCTGACTACCTTGACATTGAGCAGGGATAAGGAGTTAAAATGAGCAGTACCGTACTTGGCAGAAATGCCGTTACCGTCAACAAAAAATACACGGAATATTTTCTTCCGACAGTTCTGACGGCTATGGCAACAAACATTGCGATGATTGTGGACTCAATTATTGCAGGCAATCTTCTGGGGCAAAACTCACTTGCGGCAATCAACCTTATGTCCCCTATTTCGCAGTTTTATTTTTCGATTACTATTCTTTTCGGACTCGGTGCGTCCTCAATAATTTCATTTGCAAAGGGCAGGCGTGACGAAAAGCAGGCTAACCGTGTTTTCACTTCAACATTTATCGTACTTATCGCACTCAGCGTAATTTTTATTGCAATTCAGCTTCCGCTTGCCGACTCGATAAGCTCGTTGCTTACAAATGACGCAGAGCTTAAATCGCTGTTATATCAATACTATGTTCCGTTCATAATCGGCACACCGATTTACCTTTTGCTTATGTGTTCAATTCACTTTGTAAGAGCAGACGCAAGACCTGCGTTTGCGTCAAACATTGTAATTGTGGCAAATACCGTAAATCTCGGACTTGACTTCCTGTTTATGGGTGCTTTCAAAATGGGCATTGCAGGCTCGTCAATTGCGACCGTAACAGGCTATGCGGTAGGATTTGTGATGATGTCAACACACTTCATCATGAAGAAAAGCACCCTGCACTTTGACTTTTCAATTCTCAGAAATCCCGTTCAGTTCTTTAAGTTTCTCGGAAAAATGGTTACAATCGGACTTTCGGGAGCATTGGGTACAATGCTGATAACCGTTAAAATGCTGTTTTTAAACACAATTATTCAGAGCATAGGCGGAAGTGCGGGTATGGTTTCATATTCGGTATGCTCGTCAAGCCAAATTTTTATGTCAATGTTCATCACGGGCGCAAGTCAGACAATGATTCCGATTATCGGGGTTTGTCTTGGTGAAAAGGACTATGACGGTGTGCGCTATGCATTCCGCAGAGCCGCAAGGGTGCTTGCTGTTTCAAGCGTTGTAATTATGCTTTTCATCTGTATCGAACCTGAACCGATAATTAAATTTTTCGGAATCACTTCACCCACAGACATTGCAAACACAGTTCCGGCAATGAGAATCAACGCATTGTCATTCCCCGGACTTTCATTCTCGTTTTTGTTGCTTTACTACTATATGGCAACGCAGAAAAGGGCTATTTCTACTGCGATTTCAATCATCAACGGAATCGTCATACTCATTCCGTCAGCTTTAATTCTCGGCAAATTTTTCGGCATCACGGGCGTATGGTATTCACTCGTGGTTGCACAGGTGGGAACACTTGTAGTTGTGTATTTTATTGACCTTGCCGAAAAGAGAAAGTCGGGCGGAAAATATAAAAATTTTTACCTTCTTGAAGAAACCGAGGACAACGAGCTTCTTGCTCTTTCGTTCAAAGGAACAAAAGAAAATGCGGCAGGCGTTTCGCTCTACCTCTCCTCTTTCCTTTCAAAGAACGGAATTGAAGAAAGCCGTGCAAACAGGATTGCAGTTGCCGTTGAAGATATGGCGGCAGGCTGTGCCGAAAGAATGGAAGGCAAAAAGAAATTTGCAGACATTGACATCAGAATTTTTGTCGATAAAAACGAAACAATAATTTCCGTTCGTGACAACGGTGATGAATTTGATCCGCTCAATGACGATAAGGAATTTGAGATGAGTCCTCTCACTGTTGTAAAGGCAATTTCGGATAAGGTTGAATATTCAAGGGTGCTTGGTTTCAACCGCACAATAATTAAACTTTAACAAACGGAGTTGAATATTATGAGTAATTTAATCAACTTACTTGATACATACAAAGGTGAAAAGCGAGAGCTTTATCCGCTTACACCGAGCCAGATGGGTATCTATCTTTCTTGTATGCACAATCCAAAAGGCACAATGTACAACATTCCCTGCACCTATGTTTTTGACAGAGGAAGTCTTGATACCGACAGGCTGATAAATGCCGTAAGAAAAGCTGTTGACAATCACCCTGTTATGAAAATTTTTATCGACACTTCAACAGGAAGTCCGATGATGAAGCCTCGTGACAGCGTTGAATTTGACATTCCTGTCGTACAGGTTGACAATCTTGAACAGGCAGGCAAAGATTTTGTTAAGCCGTTTGACCTTGAAAAAGACATTCTGTTCAGGTTTGCGTTTTTTGAATGCGGTGACAAATCTATGTTTGCAATGGACTTTCACCACATAATCTCTGACGGCACATCTGTTTCGGTTATCTGCAATGACATTGCGCTTGCATATGACGGAAAAGAGCTTGAACCCGAAAAGTTTTCTCAGCTTGATCTTTCTGTTTTTGAGGAAAAGCTTGAAGAAACCGAAGAATATCAAAAATCAAAGAACTACTATGACAGCATTTTTTCGGCTGTTGAGTCAAAGTCGGAAATAACGGAAGATTTTGCGGAGGATTCAGATGTTGAGGATAAACCGAACGGTTCTTTTGAATTATCCACGAACGGAAAATTCTCCGTTGAGGAAGTTCGCAATTTTGCCTTAGCAAACCAAATTACTCCGTACACTGTTTTCCTCGCTGCATATGAATACGCAGTTGCAAAGTTTACAAATCAGAGCGAAACAACAGTTTGCACGGTTACTCACGGAAGATTTGACAAACAGCTTAAAAATACGGTCGGCATGATGGTTCGCACACTTCCTATACACGCAAATATTGACGAAGAAGATACAGTTTCGGACTACCTCAAAAAAATACGCAGGAGCATAAAGGAAACAGTTGCAAACGATTGGTTTCCGTTTATGAAACTTGCGTCTGACTATGACCTCTCTGCCGACATTATGCTTGCCTATCAGGCTGACATATTCAACACCTTTAAAATAGGCGGTCAGGCTCTAAAATTAAAACTCGTTCCGCTAAAAAGTGCCATTTCAAAATTGAATGTTATGGTATTTGAATCAGAAACAGATTTTGAATTACGTTTTGAATACAGAAACGATTTATTCAAAGAGGAAACTGTTCGTTCGTTTGCCGACAGCTTTTTAAAGATTGTTGAGCAGTTTCTTAAAAAATCCAAGCTCTGCGAAGTTGAGCTTGTAAACGAAAATCAGCTTGCAGAGCTTGACAGCTTCAACAAAACGGAATTTCCGTTTGACGACAGCAAAACCGTTGTTGATTTGTTTGAGGAGCAATGCAAAAAAGCTCCCGACAAAACGGCAGTTGTATATAAAGAAAAGAAGTTCACCTACGCTGAAATTGATGAGATTACAAACCGAATTGCAGGTTATGTTCACTCAAAAGGTATCGGTAAAGAAGAGGTTGTTTCAATCCTGATTCCGAGATGTGAATATATGCCGATTGCGTCAATCGGTGTGCTGAAATCGGGGGCGGCATACCAGCCGCTTGATCCGTCATATCCGCCCGAAAGACTTCAGTTTATGATTAAGGACGCAAACGCAAAGCTTCTTATTGCGGACGAAAATCTGCTTGAGCTTTTGCCCGATTACAGCGGTGATATTCTTCTTACAAAGGATATTCCGAATCTTCCGAAATCGGATGCCGAAATTGCAAAACCGTCACCCGATGATTTGTTTATCCTTATCTATACCTCGGGTTCAACAGGCACTCCAAAGGGTGCTATGCTTGAACACAAAAATGTTCGTTCATTCAGCGATTTTCATATCAGAAACTCTGACATTGACGAACACAGCGTTGTTTCGGCATATGCAAGCTACGGTTTTGATGCCTGCCTCAGTGAAATGTATCCTGCGCTTATCGGCGGTGCCGAGCTTCACATTATTGAGGAAGACATCAGACTTGACCTTGTAAGGCTGAACAGATATTTTGAAGATAACGGAATCACTCACGCATTTATGACAACACAGGTTGCAAGACAGTTTGCAACCGAAATTGACAACCATTCACTCAAATATCTTCTTACAGGCGGTGAAAGACTTGTTCCCCTTGACCCACCAAAGAATTTTGAACTCGTGAACGGTTACGGTCCGACAGAATGTACGGTTTACATCACCACACAGCCGGTTGACAAACTCTACCACAGAATCCCTGTCGGCAAGGCTCTTGACAATATCAAGCTATATGTAACAGACAAATACGGCAGACGGCTTCCGACAGGGGCTTTGGGCGAGCTCTGCGCATCAGGTCAGCAGGTTTCAAGAGGTTATCTTAACCGTCCCGAACAGACTGCAAAGGCATACGAAAAGAACCCGTATTGCAATGAAAACGGTTACGAAAGGCTTTATCACACAGGCGACATTGTTCGACTTACAGATGAGGGCAAGGTTGACTTTATCGGACGAAATGACGGTCAGGTTAAAATCAGAGGATTCCGCATTGAGCTTTCCGAGGTTGACAAGATTATCCGCAAATATGACGGCATTACAAACACAGCTGTAATCGCAAGAAAGCTTGAGGGTGGCGGACAATGCATTAACGCATACATTGTTGCCGACAGAAAAATTGACATTCAAAAGCTCAACGAATTTATTCTTGAACACAAGCCGCCGTATATGGTTCCCGCCGCTACGATGCAGATTGACAAAATTCCGCTCAATGTAAACGGCAAGGTTGACAAGCGCAAGCTTCCCGAAATCAAGGCAGAATCTTCAAAAAAGAAAAATTCCACTCCGAGGGAACTGACATTCCTTGAAAAGAAAATTTCCGCAATTATCGAAAAGATTATCGGACACAGCGATTTTGATATTTCCGAAAATCTCATCAACGCAGGTATGACCTCGCTTTCGGTTATCAAGCTTGCAGTTGAGCTCAACAAGGCATTCGGCTTTGAGGCACAGGTTAAAAAGATGATGAAGGGCTGTTCGGTTCTTTCGATTGAGGACGAACTTCAGGAGTTTATGTTCAGCGGTACGGCAAATCCGCAGACTGTCAAAAAAGAAGAAAAGAAAGAACATAAGGCTCTCTATCCCCTTTCAAAAACTCAGCTCGGCGTGTATATTGACTGTATGAAAAATCCGTACAGCACACTTTACAATATTCCGTCAATTCTCACATTTTCAAAATCAGTCGATGCACAAAAGCTTGCCGACTGCGTTGTAAAGGTAATCAAGGCTCACCCATATATTATGACTCACCTTTCACTTGAAAACGATGATATTGAGCAGGCATATGTTGAATCTGCAAAACCGAATGTTTCCGTTGAAAAGCTTACGGAAGAACAGCTTGAAGCCTACAAAAAGGATTTTGTAAAACCGCACAATCTTATGAAAGCACCGCTGTTCAGAATCTCGGTTGCAGAAACCGAAAAGGCGGTATATCTGCTTTCGGATTTCCACCACCTCATCTTTGACGGTGCGTCCGTTGCACTTTTCTTTGAACAGCTTAAAACGCTGTATGAGGGAGGTAATATTGAGCCTGAAAGCTACACCTACTTTGATTATGCAGAGGATGAAATTAAGGCTGAAAGCAGTGATGAATTTAGAAATGCTGAAAAATTCTTCGACAATATGATGAAGAATTTTGACTCTGCAAGCGAAATCACGGCTGACCTCAGAGGTCATGCAGAGGACGGTGCTCTTGCATCTCAGGCAGTCCCCGTTGATATGGCAAGGGTTGAAAACTTCTGTTCACAGCACGGAATCACTCCCGCCCACCTTTTCCTTGCCGGCACATTCTACGCTGTTTCAAGATTTGTGAACAGCAGAAATGTTTACATCAGCACAATCAGCAACGGCAGAAGCGATATGCGGCTTACAAACTGCTTTGGTATGTTTGTAAAAACTCTTGCGCTCGGCATTGAAATTGAGGACATCCCCTCACTTGAATTTGTTGAAAAGAGCAAGGCTGTTTTCACGGATTCAATTGAAAACGAGATTTACCCCTACGCACAGCTTTGTGCAAAATACGGCTATGCGCCGAACATTATGTACGAATATCAGCTTGGTGTTGTTGATAACCTTGAAATTGACGGCAAAGCTGTTGTCCGTGATTACCTTGAAATGAATACTGCAAAGTTCAAAACAGCCGTTCACATTGAGGATTACAAGGGCAAGCCGAGCGTTGTGGTTCAGTACAATGACGCACTTTACAGCGGTGAGCTTATGAGAACGCTTGCAAAATCCGTTCTCTGCGCTGTTGAACATATTATCGAAAATCCAAACGGCAAAATCAGAAAGGTTTCACTCCTTGACAATGCCGCAATTGCACAGCTTGAAAGCTTTAAGTCAACCGAAATTGCTCCCGTTAAGACAAAACTTCTTCACAAAATGTTTGAAGAACAGGTTGCAAAAACTCCCGACAGAATTGCACTTTCGGCTTGTGACGGCAAACTGACCTATAAAGAGCTTGACCGTCTTGCAAATATCACGGCAAACTCACTCATTGAAAAAGGTCTTGAAAAGGGCGGAAAGGTTCTTATTCTGCTTGAAAGAACCTCAAAATTCTTCATATCACTTCTCGGTACTCTCAAGGCAGGCGGTGCGTTTATTCCGTCATGTCCCGACTATCCGAAGGAGCGAATCGACAGTATTATTGAGGACAGTGACGCAGACTTTGTAATTACAGACGGCGAACTGCTTGGCGTATATGACCGCACGGTTGATGTTTCAAAACTTCTTTCGGGCAATAATGAAGAAAGCCCGAATGTTGATGTACAGCCTGACGACCTTGCGTACCTCATCTACACATCGGGTTCAACAGGCAAGCCAAAGGGCGTTATGCTTCGCCATATCGGCATTGCAAACTACCTTGAATACAGCGACTCAAACATTCAGGTTAAAGAGGTTGTTGACAACTGTCACGCATACGGCTCTGTAACTACAATCAGCTTTGATATGTCGCTAAAGGAAACCATGCTGTCGCTCTGCAACGGTCTTACACTCGTTTTTGCAAGCGATGAACAGACGGTAAACCCATTGTCACTTGCGGAATTTTTTAAAGAAAACAATGTTGATGCGTTCAATTCTACACCGTCAAGACTTTTGCAGTATATGGAGCTTGATGAATTTGCAGAAGCAATGGCAAACTGCAAGGTTATTCTCTCGGGCGGTGAAAAATATCCCGACAAGCTATTAAGGATACTGCGTGAAAAGACGAACGCAATAATAATCAACACCTACGGTCCGACTGAAATCACGGTTTCTTCAAACGCAAAAAATCTTACGAATGCAGATGAAATTTCAATCGGCAGGCCGTTACGCAACTACACGGAATATATCGTTGACTCAGACAACAATCTTCTCCCTATCGGAGTTGTGGGTGAGCTTCTCATTCAGGGATACGGTGTGGCGCTCGGCTACAATAAACTTCCCGAACAAACTGCAAAGGTATTCATCAAATTCAACGGTGAACGCACCTACCGCTCGGGCGACTATGCAAAATGGACAACGAACGGCGATGTTATTATTCTCGGCAGAACAGACAATCAGGTTAAGCTGAGAGGATTAAGAATTGAACTCGGTGAAATTGAAAAGTGTCTGACCGCAGTTGACGGAATCAAGAGCGGAATTGCTCTAATCAGAAAGGTCGGCAAGGCTGACGCAATCTGCGTTTACTATACAGCCGACAGACAGATTGAGCCAAATGAAATTAAGTCTGAGCTTGCAAAATCTCTCACGGATTATATGGTTCCGAGTGCATATATTCAGCTTGACAAAATGCCTCTCACACCAAACGGCAAGGTCAACACAAAGGTTCTTCCCGAACCTAAAAGCAACAAATCCGAAAGCGGTCAACTGCCGAAGAATGAACTTGAAAAAACATTCTGCGACATCTTTGCAGAAATTCTTGAACTTGACAATGTTTTTGCAGACGATAACTTCTTTGATTTGGGCGGTACATCGCTTACAGCAACAAGAATTGTAATCTCCGCATCAAAGAAAAACATTGAGGTTGCATACAGCGACATTTTTGCAAATCCTACTCCGCAGACTCTTGCAAAATTTGTGAGCAAGAATGATTCAGCCGAAGATGACCTTGAAAATCTTTCGGACTATGACTACACAAATATTAACAATATTCTCGAAAAGAATAATATTGATACATTCAAAAACGGTGAGCTTCAAGAACTCGGCAATGTTCTTCTGACAGGCTCTGCCGGCTTCCTCGGAGTACACATTCTCTACGAACTTCTTCACAAGTATAACGGCAAGGTTTACTGTATGATTCGTGACAAGAACAATAATCCTGCCGAAAACAGAATGAATTCCATTTACTATTACTACTTCGAAGAAAGCCTTAAAGAAAGATATCCCGACAGAGTTACCGTTATCAGCGGTGATGTTACAAACCGTGAATCATTCGATAAATTTATTGACAAGGACATTAACACGGTCATCAACTGTGCCGCAAATGTTAAGCACTTCTCAAAGGGTACAGACATTGAAGATGTAAACCTTTACGGTACTCTCAATGTGCTTGACTTCTGCAAAAAGGCTAATGCAAGACTTGTTCATGTGTCAACAATGAGCGTAGGCGGTATGTTTGTGGGCGAACAAGGACCTGTTGACAAGCTCAAAGAAAATCAACTTTACTTTGGTCAGCATGAGGGTTCAAAGTACACCCTGTCAAAGTTTCTTGCCGAAAGGGCTATTCTTGAAGAGGTTTCAAAGGGCTTTAACGCAAAGATTATGCGTGTTGGCACACTTGCCGCAAGAAACAGCGACGGTGAATATCAGATTAATTTCACCACCAACACATTTATGGGCAGACTCAAATCTACGCTTCTCATCGGCAAATATCCGTACGAGGCAATGGAAATGCCGTTTGAGCTTTCTCCGATTGATTTTGTGGCAAAGGCAATTCTTCTGCTTGCACAGGCTCCGAAGGATTGCACCGTATTCCATCCGTTCAACAACCATACCCTCATTATGGGCGACCTCTACACCGAGATGAACAAAATCGGACTTCACTCGGAGGGTGCAGAGTATGAGGAATATATGATTGCCCTTGACAGAGCCGAACAAGACCCCGAAAAGGCAAAAATTCTTTCAAGTATGATTGCATATCAGAATATGGCTCACGGTCAAAAGACATTTACAGTCGGCAAGAGCAACACATATACAATGCAGGTTCTTTACAGAATGGGATTTGTGTGGCCCGTTACCTCGCTTGACTATATGAAACGATTCATCAACGCATTAAGAGGTCTTGGCTTCTTTGACTGATGATTGAAAATTAAATCGTAAAAATACAACAGCGGACATTCCACCTGTTTGGATTGTCCGCTGTTTTTATATTCTATAATAACGGCAAGCATAAAAAGCACCGCCCCTGCTCTGCAAAAAACAGAACAAGGACGGTAAAGTTAAATGCTTGTCAAATTATGCACTTACTGTTGAATTGATAAAAATCGATAGAAAGATTTCTTTTTTGACATTTTATAACATCTGAATTCAAAAATAAATATACCTTTGAGTAAAAGGGCGGTTTTGGGGAGTAAAAGGATTTTTTGAGGTGAAATTGCAAAAGAAAAAGCTCTGTTCACGCAAAACAGAGCCTTAATTATATATTAATTTATGCGGTGAGTTTTTGTTTGAAACTTTGCGGAAGAATCTTGTACAAGCCAAATCCAATAAATGCACCGATCGCATTGAGAATTATATCGTCAATGTCAACATTGCGGTACATACTGTGGATTGCAAAACCGAGGAACATTTGTGTAATTTCAATCGTAACAGTAAAAGCAAATGCAAAAACAAACATCTTCCAAAGCTTAGGCTTTTTCATCCACATCATAACGAAAAATCCAAACGGAACAGACAAAAGTATGTTGCCGAAAATCTGTAAAAAAGCTGTTACACCAAATCCGTTGCTTAAAGCTTCCGTAATCGTTGCAAACGGAACAAAGTTGTACCAAGTATAGCCGTTTAAATACTCAATAGGTTCTTCGTCATACGGTATTGGGAAGAAAACTATGCACACAACAGCTGTTATGTAAGCTATGAAGATACAAACCAAAGCCGTTTTTTTAACACCTTTTTTTAATAAAATACAGATTACAGCAGCAAAAATTATTGCTATAATTCCAAACATTATAGCAAATTCCTTATCTATCACTGACACCTCTCCTTTTTTGCTTATAAGAATATGGATATAATCACCCATCGAGAATTTTGCAAGGCAAAATTTGAGGGGAATATAAATTTATATAATAAGCACTCACAATACTTTAGATCATGACTATACTTTATGTGCTTATTATATCATAATCACAAGGTGCATTATGATATAATCACCCATCGAGAATTTTGCAAGGCAAAATTTGAGGGGAATATAAATT
>ERZ1026772.1384-NODE-1384-length-13285-cov-5.498262_pt1 | contig 13285 bp, 15 predicted proteins | sample MGYA00380124_ERZ1026772 | MGnify/ENA primary metagenome ERZ1026772 (study PRJEB33269, sample SAMEA4719760) | human gut metagenome | biome: human-associated habitat; feature: organic feature; material: feces | place: Cameroon | collected 2013-10 ...
CGGCTGCACAGCCACAGTCCGGGCACGGACAGCAGCAGCCACAGCAGCGCAAAGCGCGGGCATATCTGGCCGAGGAGGTTCAGCCCTTCGGCGGAGTAATCCCACACGTTCCAGCCGAGGCGCAGGTTCACAAGGCAGCCGGTATAGAACTCCGCCGTGCATATCGCGGCGGAGCTCAGCACGCATTTTTTCATAAGGCACAGCGGCAGACCGGAGATCAGGTACATCATGAGGAAGCACAGCCCGCCGCAGAGCACCATGCTCCAATGTGTCCAGCCGCGCCAGAGTATCTCTATAAGGCCGTAGAGCAGCCCGCCCGCGGCATAGATGAGCAAATATTGCATAAGCATGCCTCCGTTTCTGCTTATAGTTTCTCCGGATCATCCCGATTTAATATTGCCCCGATGGAGTTTTTATGAATAACACGAAATCGATCGAGCTGATAAATAAATACCGCGGACAGATAATGGGCATTTCCGCGCTGTGGATTGTCGTTTACCATACATGGTATCGCATGTTCGCACCGGAGACATCCCCAAAGCTTCTGCATTACATGGAGCTTGCGATCACAAAGCTGGGCTATTTCGGCGTGGATATATTTTTCCTGCTGTCCGGCATCGGACTGAGCTATTCCATAGTCAAGCACAGCACAAAGCAGTTTCTGCTGCGCAGATTCAGGCGCCTTGCCTATCCCGTGCTGATAGCCGCGGCTGGTCAGGCGATCATGGAGGGCTGGAGCTTTCCGGAGTATCTGTTCCGTGCATCCGGCATAGGCCTCTTTATCGGGAAGAATTATTTCCTGTGGTTTATTTCGGCCATTACTGCGACATATCTGCTCTTCCCGCTGTACTGGCGCGTCTTCTCCCGCAGCCGCAGCAAGCTTCGCTTCACGGCGCTGTTTATCATTGCATGGTATCTCGGCTCTGTACTGCTTGACGGAGTTATCCCGTCCAAGGTCGCTCTTCTGCTTATGCCTCGTGTGCAGCCGTTCGTGCTCGGTGTTTTCTTCGGCTGGGCACAGCAGAACGGCGGGCTGAAAATGAGCCGCCGCGTGTTCAATATCGCCGCAGTTCTTTCCGCTGCGGCGGGTACGGCGTTAGGCTGGCTGAATACGATCCACAGCGTTGGCTTCTTCCGGCTTCAGCCGAACGGCTTTATCCCCGGTATCCTCGTTGCCTTCGGCTTCACAGTGCTTCTGGCGGAGCTGTCCGGCCTGCTCGACCGAGCCGGCAGGGCGACGCGCGGCGTCAACGGATTCTTCGGCTTTTACGGGCGCATCAGCCTTGAGATATACTGCGTTCAGGAATTTTTAGGCCCGATCGCGGCGGATGCGGCGCGTGCTCTCGGCTGCGGGAGCCTGGCGGTAAACCTTGTACAGCTCGCCGCGGTCACATTATCCGCATGGCTGCTGCATATACTGACTGACAGAGTCCTTGCCCTGACAGGCAGCTTGAGATCCCGCGCAAAATGCGCCGGATAACGCAAAAAAAGCCTTGACATTACGGGCAAAAGCTGTTATATTATCAAAGCTAAAACAAAGTAGGCGCGGTGTCCGCCGTCCTCACCCGGCAGCAAAAGGCTGGCCGAGGTCAATAAAAGCACGGCTCTTCGGAGCCATGAATGTGTTTTTACGCGCGGATGCCGATGCTCCGCGCTTTTTATTTTTTCCGGAGGTGTTAACAATCGCAAACGCTGCTCATCAGATCAACGAAGAGATACTTGACAAGGAAGTGCGCCTGATAGGTGCTCAGGGCGAACAGCTCGGTATCATGTCCGCAGAGGAAGCTCTGAAGGTCGCCGCCGAGCATGACCTCGATCTGGTCAAGATCGCTCCGGGCTCCAATCCCCCTGTCTGCAAGGTGATGGACTACGGCAAGTTCTGCTTCGAGCAGACCAAGAAGGAGAAGGAAGCCAAGAAGAATCAGCGCGTTATCGAGGTCAAGGAGATACGCATGTCCCCCGGCATCGACACGAACGACTTCAACACCAAGCTGAAAAACGGCCAGAAGTTCCTCAACGAAGGCAACCGCCTCAAGGTCTCCGTGCGATTCAGAGGCAGAGAGATGGCGCACACCGAAATAGGCGAGACGCTGCTCAAGGACTTTGCGGCCAAGTGCGCAGAGATAGCAAACCTTGACAAGACGCCCAAGCTTGAGGGCAGGAACATGTCCATGTTCCTCTCCCCGAAGCCGCAGACCCCGCCGAAAAAGCCGGCAAAGCCCAAGCAGCCCAAGGCAGAGGCAGCCGACGCTCCCGCAGCGGAGGAATAATTCATCAGTATACAGAGGGAAGCTCCCTGTATTTTAACCCAGTTACGGAAGGAGAAAATATCATGCCCAAACTTAAGACCCATAGCGGTGCAAAGAAGAGATTCAATCTCACCAAGAGCGGCAAGGTCAAGCGCGCTCACGCATTCAAGAGCCATATCCTCACCAAGAAGGACACCAAGCGCTGCCGTCGTCTGCGTTCCGAGGCTTATGCCGACGCGACCAACGAAGCAACCATCAAGAAAATGATCCCTTACAAATAAGGGCAGACGCTATATAGGAGGATAATCAAATGGCAAGAGTTAAAGGCGCAATGATGACCCGCAAGCACAGAAGTAAGATTCTTGGTCTTGCTAAGGGTTACTGGGGCAACAAGTCCCGTCACTATAAGATGGCTAATGAGCAGCTGATGAAGTCCGGCCGCTATGCTTACGTTGGCCGTAAGCAGAAGAAGAGAGACTTCCGCAAGCTGTGGATCACCCGTATCAGCGCAGGCTGCAAGATGAACGGCATGAACTATTCCACCTTCATGCACGGCCTGAAGCTCGCCGGTATCGATATGAACCGCAAGATGCTCTCCGAGACCGCTATCCACGATCCCGCCGCTTTCACCGCTCTCTGCGAGCTCGCAAAGAACGCAAAGTAATTGAGCATATAATTGTTATAATAAGAGCGCCACTGCCGGATGGCAGGGGCGCTCTTATTATTTGCGTTATATGCAGCTATTCGTAAATGACGGTAAGGCCGGACGCGAGCCACTGTGATATAAGCTCCCGCAGCAGGCCCTCTTCGTCCTGCATGATATAGATCATATTTGGGTGGGACTTCTCGAACAGATCCTCCAGCTCGGAAAGCTGGGTATCCGGATTCCCGCTTTCGGCGTCAAGCTCGAACAGGATAACGGAGCAGGGCGAGGCAAGGTATTGCAGGCGAACGCCCTCCGTATAATCTGTGATCCGGTCCTTGCCATATATGAGCAGGATACGCCCGCGCTCATTTTCCCGCGCCTGCGTCAGGAAGCCCTCAAAGCGCTCGGCGAGCCCACTGTGCCATGCCTCCGTCTGCTCGGCCAGCTCGGCCGTATTTACAACGCGGTAATACACCGTCCACAGGCAGGTGCAGGAGACGGCAAGGGCCATGAAAACAGACAGTACAGTCAGCCGACAAACTCTGTTCCCCGCCGCTGCCAACATTCTGCACAGCAGAAAGATCAGCACGCCGAGGAAAATGGGCATAACATAGCGTGCGGTTGACGCCGCCATATACGCCGGGTCAAAATATAAGGTCTCTCTGAACACCACGCAATGCACAGCGAACATGCCGAGCAGATATATAACGAGCACGGCGGCCATGTACTTTGCCAGCGCACAGTACTTCTCCCCTTTCAGAAGCCCGGCGCGCCGCCCCGCAAACGCGACAAGCGCGATGATCAGCAGCAATACTGCAAGCGGCGGATCAAATATCCCGTCATAAGTAAAGTGCGCAGGCTCAAACAAAAAGCCCTGTATATAGCTCTTTATAAACAGCGAAGCGCTGCCCTCGCCGACGGTTTCAAGAGAAGCGGTAAAGTAATCGCTGCGCTGCATGAACAGGCAGTAAACATACCATATACCGCTGGGAACGAAGCAGGCAGCAGCCTTTAAAAGCTCATGCGGTGGGGTGAGTGTGTCGAGAAAAGCGGCGTCCTCACCGGCGTTTACAGATACAGACCGACGCCCACAAGCGTATATAAGGCAGAACAGAAGCACCACAAGCGTGAAGAACACTCCCGACAGCTTAAAGAAGCAAAGCAGGAAGAGATATGACGCGAGGAGCGGACGGCTGATGTCCCGTTTCTCTGAAAAGAGCACTATAAACGCCCCGGCAAAAGCCGCGCCCATCAGTGCCTCGGCGCCGATCGACAGATACGCCATGTGGTTTATCGTCCCCGGGAGGAGCAGAAACAGCACTCCGCCCGCGACCGCCGATAGTGGGGCAAACGCCATGCTGTAGGTGCAGCAGGCAAGCACCGGCGAGAGGAGAAAAACGAACAGCCATCCGGATCCGACAAAGAGAAAACCGTCCCGGAACTGCCCAAACAAATGGCACACCCACCAGCGGAAAAGTGATGTGCCCGGGAAGTACCGGCCGTATGAATACGCGGCGTTTCTAAACTTCGGCGCGAAGCCGTCATAGAAGAATATGCTTTTCGCCTCAAGCGCCCAGCAGCCGAGATCGTCACTGTCGGCAACCGGGATATTCCTCATGAGAAAAAACGCAAGGAGCACGATGCAGTAAAAGGCCACGCTGCTCGGGGAAAACAGAGCCTTCAACAGTTCTCTGCCGGTGTCCCGTCTGAACGTGCGGACAAAGAACACAGCGCAGGCAACGAGCGTGAACCCGGCGACAATGTCGATCAGGCAGAGCGCGCGGAAGAACGCCAATGCGAACAGCACAAGGATAAGCGCCGCCGTTGAGACAGGCACCACAGTTACCAGACGCTCTCTATACTTGCACGCGAGTGCCGCGCTCAGTCCCAAAAAGGCCGCGATGTTCAGACATGCCGTCATTCCTGACGTCCTCCCTTACAGAAAGATCCAACGAAAAACAGTTGTTCAGAGTATAACATATCGAAAAAACATGCACAAGAGTTTTGCCAGCAGCCGGCAGATGCGCGTCAAAGAAGCACGAAATTCAGATATGGCGAAAGGAACCCGAGAATGGCTTCAGTCATCGTCATCGTCGTCACTGTCGTCATCGCTGCCGTTTCCCATGACCTCCCGAAAGACCATATAGTCTATGAACTGATCCATGGGGTCGATCTGCCCGTTGTTGTTCCAATCGTACATATACACACCTCCGATCGATAGTAATATTATCCTACTCCCGGCAGCGGCGCGGCCCCTGCCGCCTTGCCGCATTTAGCCTTTGCGGGTCCACATTCGTTTGGCCCCGCAAAGCCTGCGGCTGCGGAAAAGCACCGCGCCTTCCTCTGCCCCCGGCAGCGGCGCGGTGCTTTTCCAACTATTCTTCCTTGCCGCGGGGCGGGGTTTGTAGTATTATGACACTATGAATACAAAAACAAGAAAAAGACGCGGGCCCGCCGCGTTATACCGGCTCTGCCCGGCGGCACACATCGCTGCCCTGATAAGCGCGGCCGTCATCGCGCTGCACCTGCTGCTGCGGGAGAACTACGCGCTGATGCAGACCATGTCGCAGAAGGTCATACACCCGCTGCACCGGCTCATGGCAGTCTTCGCGGCGAAGTTCGAGTTCTCATTGGCGGAACTGCTGATAGGCATATTCGCCGCGTGTATAGCGGGATACATACTCGTCACGCTCGTGCTGCTTATCGTGCGCCCGGGGCGGCTGCGCAGGCTCTACACGCTCACGCTGCGGCTGCTCGCGGCGGGGCTCACGGTTTACGCGCTGTTCTGCCTGCTATGGGGCACGTACTACTACGGCGACAGCTTCCTCGACGCAAGTGGACTTGAGAGTGGGGAGATATCCGCCGAGCAGCTCGAAACGGTAACAGTATATTTTGCCGACCTGCTCAATAAGTACGGGCGCGAGGTGGAGCGCGACGAAAACGGACAGTACGCCGCCGACCGCGCAGCGCTGCTATCGCGCTCGGACGAGGTCTTCAAGGCCGCGGAAGCGGAGTTTCCCTGCCTTGAGGGGCCGGACATACGCGCAAAGGGCGTACACTTCTCGCGCGTGATGAGCTATCTGGATTTCACAGGTTTTTTCTTCCCGTTCACGGCGGAGGCGAACGTCAACACGGACTTTCCCGGCGCGCTCTTTGCCTCGACCATCGCGCATGAGCTGTCGCACCAGCGCGGCGTCGCGCGCGAACAGGAAGCGAACTTCACCGCGGTGCTGGCCTGCCTTGAATACGGCGACGCCGACTACTGCTACTCGGCCTGCCTGCGCCGTCCAGTGCAACACCACCTGCGACGGTTCCCTTCTCGGCAACGGCGTTATCTCCAAGCGCCTTGAGCTTGAGGACGGCATTCCCGTGTTCCAGCTTGCCGCACCTCTGCGCCACCGCGAGGACGACGTGCAGGACTATGCCGCGCAGGAGATAAAGAACGCGATTGCTTTCATCGAGGAGCACACCGGCGAGAAGTGGGACTGGAACGCATACTTTGAATGCGCTAAGCGCGTCAATTACGCCACCAAGTGCCGCGTCGAATGGCTTGAGATGAACAAGACCGAGTACCCGCAGGTGTTCGGCTCGAACCTCGCACTCTATACCGAGACCAACTACATGGCAATATGCGGCAAGGTCAAGGCCTTTGAGGACGTCGACCGCAAGATAACCAGGCTTGCCGAGCGCGCCTATAAGAAAAAGAAGATGGCCGCCAACGAGTACCGCCACAGAGCCATCGTCTGGGGCGTCCAGTCGCATTTCTATATGGACTTCCTCGTGTGGCTGCTCAACTGCTGGGGCATCGTGCCGCTGACGGATATGCTCTCTATGGTCTCCACGAAGGAGCTCGTCACCGAGGACACCCCGGAGAACCGCGAGCAGGCGTACTACGATATGGCATGGCTGACCGAGAACATGATAATGCGCAACCGCACTCACGGCGGCTACAAGGTGCTGCTTGACGAGCTGTGGGAGTACTGCAAGGAGTTCAACGCCGACATGGTTGTTCTCTGGGAACATATGAGCTGCAAGGCTCTCGACGGCATGCACGGCATGTTCGAGGAGCGCGCGCGTGAATACGGCATCCACCTCGTCTGGGTCTCGCACGATCTGTTTGATCCGCGCGTGATCTCCCGTCAGGGTGTGCGCGACCAGATCAACAACTATATGCGCACGGTCATGGGTGAGGAGCCTGTCGACCCGAGCCTTGAAGTCCTCCATGACGAAGAATCGTGGTAAGGGGGACCATCAATTGACAAGAGCACACACGCCTGACAGCGTGTCTTTTCGGTGCTTTTTGTCCTTTTCGTCTTGATGGGTTACGACACATCTGCGACTCAAAAACCAAAAATCACACAAAAATCCATCGCTGTCAGGTGCAAGCAGTTTTGCCGGAGCAGAAATGCGTTCAGGCAATGAAAAGCCCGCAGGCAATACTTTGTGTATTGGCAAGGGCTTTGAAGCAGCATGGGCGTTTTTCTGCCCGTCAAAACCGTATGTGTCCTTGTCAATTGATGGTAAAGGAGATAAAAATGTCCAAATTCTGTAAGCTCCTTAAAAAGCTGCTGCTTATATGCCTCGCGTTTTTCGCGGTGACCTTTGCGATCTATTTCTTCAATCTCGACATGAAGCTCACCTCCGCGATGCAGCCCATTCTCGACCATTTCTATGACAAGGTCGACCGCGACCAGCATCTTTGATATTTGAGGGCATGGCCGCCTGAAAGACGCTGCATTCGCAAAATAAAAAACAACATCGGAGAAAGCGGACGCTTTCTCCGATGTTGTTTTGCTGTTTTATGATAGGTCACGGCAGGATAACGCTGAAGGTGCTGCCGGAGCCGGGGGTGCTCTCGACAACGGCGTCGCCCCCGTGGAACTGGGCGATCTCCTTCACCATCGCCAAGCCAAGACCGCTGCTGCCCTCGTCGCCGCGGGAAGTGTCCGCCTGCCAGAAGCGCTGCCAGACCATGTCTAGGTTCTCAGGCGCGATGCCTATGCCGTCATCCTTGACGGAGAGCACAGCTCCCTGCTCCGTGCGGCGCAGCGTGAGCCATATGTGCCCGCCCTCAACACCGTATTTATACGCGTTCTGGAGAAGATTATGTATGACGCGGGACATCAGCGTACCGTTGAAGCGCGCAGTGACGCCGGGCGCGATGTCTGTTTTGAGCTCTATGCCCCGGCTGTCGACGGGCGTGAACTCATCGCAGCAGGACTCCGTGAACTCGCTCAGATCGCTCTCGCGCATCGGATAGCGGTCAGTGCCGTGCTGCATACGGGTGAGGCCGAGCAGCTGCTGCACAAGCTCTGACATATACTGCGCCTGCTCCTCTATGACGCCGATGGAGGCGGAATAATCATCGGGCGTTTTGTCCTTGCGTCGGGAGCGGTCGCACTGGGCGAGGATGATGGTTATCGGGGTGCGCAGCTCATGTGAAGCGTCGGAAGCGAACTGCCGCTCGGTCTCAAAGGACTTCTCCAAGCGCTCAAACATCCTGTCAAAGCTGCTGCCGAGACGCTTCATCTCGGACGGGCCGCGGCGGATATTCAGGCGCTTTGTGAGGTCGCCGCCGTCGCTTATATCGTTTGCGGCATTGACGATCTTCTCAAGCGGCTTAAAGGACAGGCTCGCGATGAGCCAGCCGCCGCCCGTGGAGAGAACAAGGATCGCCGGGAGCAAGGCCGCTGTGAGGATAAGAATGGTGTGCATAAGGCCGGAGCGGTCGGCCGCGGAGATCAGGCCGCGCACCCAGACATATGTGATGTCCATGTCGACATAGACATCATAAATATAATACTCCTCGCCGTTTATCTCAGTGCTGCGCACGAAGTTTTCCTCAAACGGCACGGCGGCGGAATCGAAGCCGTCTGGTATCGCGCCGCAGAGCAGCTCCCCGTCCTCGGCATAGAAGGTAGTGTACACACCGCGGCGGTACGCGTCAACGTCGTCCCACTCGAAGCGCCCGTGGTCAAATTCGAGCCGGTCGGCGTTTTTCATCACGACCTTGACGAGCCTGCCTGCAGGATCGTCCGTAACAGTGTTTGCATTTATGACGAACACGAATACCAGCACCATAGCCGCCAGCAGCAGCACCATGAGCGTGATCCACAGCGTCATTCTGAGCTTGACGGACATATGCTCAATCCTCCTTCAGCACCCAGCCGGTGCCCCAGACGGTCTGGATAAGCTTCTTGTCAAAGCCGGTGTCCATCTTTTTGCGAAGGTAGCCGACATAGACGTCGACGACGTTCGTCCCGCCCTCATAGTCATAGTTCCAGAGGTTGTTCTCTATCATCTCGCGCGAGAGGACGACGCCCTTGTTGCGCACCATATATTCAAGCAGGGAAAACTCCTTGCTCGTAAGGTCGATGCTCTTCCCGGCGCGCGTCACTCTGTGCGAGGAGGTGTCAAGGCTCAGGTCGCCGACGGTAAAGACGTTCGAGCGGTTGCCGGTATATTTGCGCGTCATGACGCGCACGACGGCCATAAGCTCCTTGAAGTCAAAGGGCTTGACAAGATAATAATCCCCGCCGCTCTCAAGCCCCTCGACGCGGTCGGCGACGCTGTCGCGCGCGGTGAGAAAAAGCACAGGGGTCGTGTCCCCGTCGCGGCGCAGGCGGCGCACGAGGTCAAGCCCGTTGAGCTTCGGCATCATGATGTCCAGGATCATGACATCGTACTTCGCGCACTCCATAAACTCAAGCGCCTCCTGCCCGTTAAAGCAGCTGTCGACGCTGTAGCCCTCGTCCTCCACAGCCTCGCTGATTATGCGGTTGAGATGCTTTTCATCCTCTACGACAAGTATCCTCATTCCGTTCCTCCAAGTGCCGGACGGCACAGCGCCCGTATTCTGATCGTACTGTAAACCGAAGAATTAAGAAATCTATTAAAAACTATCCATTGTAATTATAAACGCATCGGCGGCGGGACGCAAGCATATGAAATTATATCCGCCGATATTGCGGGCAGAGGTGGCTTTTTTGCCTGATACGTGTTAAAATACATCAGGTACAAAGGGGAATATAAACGATGTTAGATCAATACGGACGCAAAATAGATTACCTGCGCATCTCCGTGACTGACCGCTGCAACCTGCGCTGCCGATACTGCATGCCCGAGCCGATGGCCGCCGTGCAGCACGCAGACATCCTGCGCTATGAGGAGATACTGCGCATCTGCCGCGCTGCCGCAGAACTCGGGATAACGAAGTTCAAGGTCACGGGCGGGGAGCCGCTTGTGCGCGCGGGCTGCGCGGAGTTCATCGCCGCGCTGAAAACCCAGCCCGGCACACAGCAGGTCACGCTGACGACGAACGGCCTGCTGCTGGAAAAGAACCTCGACGCGCTCACCGCTGCGGGACTTGACGGTGTAAACATCAGCCTTGACACAACGGATAACGCGCGCTTCCGGCGCATAACCGGGTACACCGGCGATGGGGCAGATACGCTCCTGCGCGTGCTCGACGTGTGCTGCGCCAAAGGTTTGCGCACAAAGATAAACGCCGTGATGCTCGAAGAGACGGAAGCTGACGCTCCCGCGCTTGCCGCCATCGCGGAGACGCTTTCCGTGGATGTGCGCTTTATAGAGCTCATGCCCATAGGCTTCGGCACTGCGATGAAGCGCGTCTCCCCGGAGGATATCTTCGCCGTGCTGAAGGAGCGCTGGCCCGATCTTGCCCCGACGGATGAAAAGCGCGGCAACGGCCCCGCGCATTATTATAAGAGCGCGGCGCTCCTCGGCAGAATAGGCTTCATCGACGCGGTGAGCCACAAGTTCTGCGCCGGGTGCAACCGTGTGCGCCTGACGAGCACCGGCCAGCTCAAGCCATGTCTCTGCTATGCCGACTCCGCCGACCTGCGCGCGCTCATCCGCGGCGGGTGCACGGACGAGGAGCTGACAGAAGCGCTGAGGGCGGCCATATACAATAAGCCTCGCGCACACTGCTTTGATACAAGCACCGGCATCACGGAAAAGCATGCGATGAGCCAGATAGGAGGATAAGACCATGGGAAAGGTAATAGCGGTCTGCACGAGCGACCGCAAGGGTATACAGAAGAAGGACGTCAGCACCGCGCATTTCTCTGCCGAATGGGGCATTGACGGCGACGCGCACGCCGGGAAATGGCACCGGCAGATAAGCCTGCTGAGCGCGGACAAGATAGAGGCGTTCAATAAGCGCGGGGCAAACGTCATCCCCGGCGCGTTCGGTGAAAACCTCGTCGTGGAGGGCTTCGACTTCCGCGCGCTCCCGGTCGGAACGCTCCTGCGCTGCAACGATGTGCTGCTGGAAATGACGCAGATAGGCAAGGAGTGCCACAGCCACTGCGAGATATATAAGAAAATGGGCGACTGTATCATGCCGCGCGAGGGCGTGTTTGCCCGCGTTCTTGAGCCGGGTACGATCTCTGTCGGGGACAAAATGACTATCGTCCCACGTGAGGGACACTTCCCGTGGCAGGCCGCGGTCATCACGCTCGGCGAGAGCGGGAGCGGCGAGCCGATCGCAAAGCGTCTGCGCGATGCGGGGTACACGGTCGTTGAAGAACCGGCAATCCCGGACGATGCGCGCGTCCTAAAGCAGCAGCTCATCCGCCTGTGCGATCAGCGCCGGCTCGACCTCATCCTTGTGACCGGCGGCGCGGGCAGTGCCGCGCAGGAAGCGATGCTCTCCGTTTCGGATAAGCCGACTCCAGGCATCGCGTCGTCTGCTGTCCGCGGCAAGACGCTCATTGTTTACAGCCCGGAGGAGCACATGGACGCACTTATGGACTCCGCACCGCAGGTGATGGAGAGCCTTAGAAACGGCAGATGAGGAGGTAAGCCCCGTGCAGGATTTCACACACTTCAACGATCAGGGCAGAGCAAAGATGGTCGACGTCGGCGATAAACCGGCGACTGTGCGCACCGCCGTCGCTGCGGGGCGCGTGACGGTCAATGAGAATACCTTCACGCTCATCAAAAACGGCGGCATGAAAAAGGGCGATGTTCTGGCCGTGGCGCAGGTCGCGGGCATAATGGCCGCAAAGCACACTCCGGACATCATCCCGATGTGCCACCCAGTTCTTATAGACGGGATAGACATTTCTCTCACGCTGGATGAAGCGCGCCTTTCCGTAGAGATAACCGCGTCGGCCTCCTGCGCCGGGCACACGGGCGTTGAGATGGAAGCGCTGACGGCCGTCAGCGCCGCCGCGCTCACAGTCTACGACATGTGCAAGGCCGTGCAGAAGGACATTCTCATCTCCGACATTCATCTGCTGGAGAAGACCGGCGGCGTCCACGGCGATTATTCCTACTCCGGCAAATAACGTGGACAGGGACTATATTTTTCTATTTCTTTTTACAGCGGCAAGTTTCTTAGAATTTCTAATAAATTTCTTAAAAGCTCAGGATATACTTTAGCCAAGCTGAAATGAGTCAGAAAAAAAGGAGAAGGAAAAATGAACAAGACACTCAAAAACATTCTTATCGCGGTACTCGTACTCGTCATCATCGGCGCTGCAATCGGCGGATATTTCATCTATCGCCACAACGACACTTATATCGGTGCGGAAGCAGCGCTGAACATTGCGCTTGACGACGCCGGTACCACCGTCACCATGATTTACTCTGACGACGTTGAATTTGAAAAGACCCGTCACTCTGCATGGTATGAGGTCGAGTTTGACACTCATCAAAACGAGTATGATTATATTATCGACGCCGTCACCGGCGAGATACTCAACAGCAGCATCAAGCCTCAGGACTGATATAGAGCCTATAAAAACAGCTCGCACCGCGATTGCGGTGCGAGCATTTTCCGCTTATCATCTATTGCGCATGACGTTCTTCATTCTCAGGCTGTGGTCGAGGATGCTCTTGCGCAGGCGGAGGTTCTTCGGCGTGACTTCAAGCAGCTCGTCATCGGCGAGGAACTCAAGGCACTGCTCAAGGCTGAGCTGTCTCGGCGGGACAAGGCGCAGCGCCTCATCTGAGCCGGAAGCACGGGTGTTCGTCAGGTGCTTGGTGCGGCAGACGTTGACGGGCACATCGTCGCTCTTCTGCGTGACGCCTATGACCATACCGGCATAGACCTTAGTACCCGGGGTGATGAACATCGCGCCGCGCTCCTGCGCGTTCCAGATACCGTATGCAACGGCCTCGCCAGTCTCCCACGCGATGAGGGAGCCGGTGCTGCGGCGGGCGATGTCGCCCTTGTAGGGCGCGTACTTCTCGAACACGGAGGCAAGGATGCCCTCGCCCTTGGTGTCGGTAAGGAACTCGTTGCGGTAGCCGAACAGTCCGCGGGACGGAACGAGAAATTCCATCTTCATGCGGTTGCCGGCAGGAGTCATCTCAAGGAACTCGCCCTTGCGCGCACCGAGCTTCTCCATAACGGAGCCCA
>ERZ1026772.1385-NODE-1385-length-13278-cov-5.612720_pt1 | contig 13278 bp, 37 predicted proteins | sample MGYA00380124_ERZ1026772 | MGnify/ENA primary metagenome ERZ1026772 (study PRJEB33269, sample SAMEA4719760) | human gut metagenome | biome: human-associated habitat; feature: organic feature; material: feces | place: Cameroon | collected 2013-10 ...
GTCATTACTAGTTTTTTGATATTGTACTACAAGTGCCTTTTCTTCCGTTTTTTCTATTACTAAATAATAAAAGTAATCATCATAATACAAATCACCTATTTTAATATTTTCAATATATCCATAATAATTTGCAATCCTTGCATTAGCAGTATGAATTTGTGTATAAAGTAACTCACGCCATTTTAATAACTTTTTAATATTTTCCATATTATTTATAAAGTATGTTTAATATTGCTCGGAAATTAGGATTATCTATTACAGCTTGTGCATCTGCTTTATTTTTAAAGTGAACAAAATGAAATGGAGTAGTTCTACAGCTAGTTATAAAATACTTATCTTCACACATATAGATATAATACTTAGGTTCATTAATATTACACCAATTAGGTTCCCAATTACCATTATAGTATCTAGCTATTTGTAGTAACTTACCAAATGCTATATTTCTTTCAGCATCTTCTAATTTATTAGTATTAAATACTTTTTTAGTAACATCACCTATTGTTAAGTATGCTATAGGCTTAAATTTAATCTCTTCAAACGTAGAATTTTCTTCATCTACTACATAACCTTCTGGAGGTGTTATTTTTACTGATTTCATAATACTAACTGTTTAATTAATTCTGGGTTTGAATGCTTATTATTAACTATATTATCTATGCACCATTGTTTAGTACATAGTTCTCCGCACCAATACGAATCATCTAAGACAGTAAAATAGTTGCCTGTATTATCATTCATCTTAATAAGAATAAAAGGTCCTTGACAATACTTAGGTATAGAACATATTATTACCCATTCAGGATTAGGTGTGTATAAATAAGGTATTGAATCTTTATAGTGTTCAACGGATTCTTGTATACCTGCTTGATTGTTAAATAATTCAATAGGTATAATATCTGTTACTGTAGCAATATAATGTCTAGATAATGATATTTTACCATCATCAAAGAAATTATACTTTTTCCCTATTTCAAATTCCATCATTTATGATTATTTGTGATAATACTTCATTTCTAACTGCTTTTATAAAATCATTTATATAAGCATCATTATAAAAACAATCCTTATTAGTACCAATTATGTTCTTATTAATAAAGTCACATAAATCTAATAATAGATAAACTTCATTAAAAATACATTGTCCTAATCTAAATGAAGGATTGTTTTTATATTCTATATGTGCTTTATCTATAGCTGTTTCTAGCTCACAAGTACTAACCATAATAGGAGTATCTTCTTTGAAGTATTCCCAAGTTGTATATTTATCTTTCATCTAAATTACAAAATATAAAGCATAGCTACCATTACTATACTACTAATTAACACTAAATCATTTATTTTTAGGTTTTTTAATTATTACTTCATCGGATTTATCCATAAGATATGTTATAAAATAAGTAATACATAAACCCCAAGAAGCTATAATTTGCAGAATTACATATATAAGCATACCAAGAGTAATATATTCACCATCTTGATATTGTTTATATGCTGTATAAATAGCTATTATTGCTGCAAGCAAACAGCCAATAAGATATATTATTAATACCATTTATTATATTGTATTTTATACGTTATATAGAAAATTAATAGCATAATTGGAATTATCCAAGAAAGTGATACTACAACTAAGCTATTTATAAAAATGTTTAGTTTACTAATGCTATGTACTTTTGTAAAGTGTATAACACAAAGTAATGCGACTAGACAACCACTAAAATATATCATTATATAGTTCCTATACATACATAACACTGTTTGCACTCTGGTGAATGAACTATTCCCTTACTCGGGAAATAGATATATTCATGTTTTTCATAATTAAATTTTACTGGAGCTTCGGGTGCTCTGTATGCTAGTAACAATATAATAATCGTTACTAGCAATCCTATACATATATTAAGTTTCATAATATTCTTTATGTGTTTCCATTATATCAACTGCATCTTCATAGAACTCGTCTATAAAGAGTTGGCAATCAAGTTTATTAGTAACACAACCTTTAAACTTAACTCCCATCCACTTTTCTATTATTACTAGCTTTTCACGCTGGGAAGGAGTTGACCTTTCTAATGTAATCATTTTAAATTGATATTAATATTTAGCAACTACATTAAATAATACAATACTTATAATAGTACCTACTAAAATTCCTAAAAATAAAAACATATTATTCCATTTTATCAATTATTTTACTTATAATAATAGCTCCAATAAGTCCTAAGCAACTTCCTATTATTGAGTATATCATATTATTTACCTTTATTACGTTTATATAATTTATAAACCATTTTAGTTAAACGACAATAACATAAAATTATTATAATAACTGCAATGGCTACAATTATTCTTGAAATTAGTATCTCATTCATTTATAAACTACTGTTGAATCTATTGGTACATTATTTTTATATGTAATTTGTAGAGTTGTTTTACCTTTATATACATCTAGTGCAGTTGGTTTTCCTGCATGTATTATAACAACACCCATAGCAAACACTATAAATGCAAGAAAATTCACTATAGCACTACAATCACAATACTCTACTCCTAAATAGCCTGAAAAAGTAAATGCACCAAGACTAGCAATTACTAGTATAATACCTATAAATAATGCCATTATCTAATAATTTTAATTTTAATATTCTTTTTCATAATACGCTTAGAGTTTTTAGGGTGTATAAGTATATCTACTCTATGTTTATGACGTTTATTCATAACATCGCGCACTTCATAGATACCATAGCCCTCTATATATATTCTTTTAGGTTTGTTTTTAGGAAATAAATATAATAAATCTCTAGATATAGCACACCATTTAATTTTACCTTGTTTAAGATGGTGTAAATTAATTTTACTACCATCAGCTGTAATAAGAGGCTGTGAATTACATTGCTCTTTTACGGGTTGATAACAAGTAAGTGTTACATGTGTTACTTGAGATTGTGCTTTACTTAGAAATAAACTAAGCAAAATTGCTATAAAAATACACTTCATATTTATTCTCTTTTAATTATTAATGTTTACTCATAACTTGCAATTTAATAGCTATGTTTTCAAGCTTTTCCGTTTCTCTAGCCCTATGTTCAAGAACTCTGTTAATAGCTGTAGCTACTATATGACATGCTATTTTAAAAGCTTTACGTTTAGCATATTTATTAGCTACTTCTTGATTATCTTCATCAGTAAAATGTTTAATTACAGATGCTTCAACGATAATACTGTTATAAACAAATGTAAAACCAAGATGTTTTAATTCTCTATAGAATTGTTTTTGTTCTATAGAAGGTATAGCTAAAGAATTTCCCAAAAAACCTGCACTAATAAGTATGTTTGTATTAAGCAACTTAACAATATACTGCAAACCTACTTGCATAGTACAAGTAGTAGTTAAACCTTGGCGTTTGAATGAATAAGTAGGATTCTTTAATGTCTTCATAATTATAAATTAGTTTTAATATAACTCATTATTTTATCACAATTTGTATAGTTAAAAACTATTTTATTGTCATATAAATGCCTAAATAATGTAATTGCTTGCGCTGTAGTGCATGGATTGTCCAATAGATATCTATGTAAACCTCCAAAACCTTTAGTACTATTATATATAAAATTAAGCAATCCTTGTAGTAACTTTATAGTATCACTATCCCATGATATAACTCCTTCCTTTATAGATGCATACTTACTTTTTTTAGGTATAGATACAGTAATTAATTTTTTAGGCATTTCATTAATGGGATTACTTTCTTTTTCAGCAGGAGGCTTAGCAATATAATCCAAACTACTAATAGCAACTAATGTATCTAACATACTAATTATTTGCTTAGCGTTAAGAATCATAGGTTTACTATTATCTTTATATATTACTAAGTAATAGTCACAATAAGAACCTGATGGAATTACTATCTGTAAATCAACATTAGAAGGAGGTAAATGTATATGGTCAGAATATCTAATAGTTAAATGCCCAATATTAAAGTACTTACTTATGGTAGTTTGGGAATTAACTTGATTATCCGCTAATTTTGTTAAATAATTTTCTATCTTTCTCATTTATATTATGTTTACCTATAAGTATTTTACCATTATTATTAATATATGATTTAGTATATATACCAGTAAATATGATATTGGAAGATACAATTTCATGCAAGCTATTTTCATAATAGATACTACCCTTAGGAATTATAAATTCGCCTATAACTATATCAGTGATACTAAGCTCAAAAATATCATCTTGTATATATATAAGATGTTTATTTTTGATACTAAAAGTAGCATTTTTAAGTGAATGATAACCTTCTTTTATGATATAGTAATCGTCATGCTGTTTTAGTTCAATACTTACTTCAGGTTGTTTTACTAAGGGTTCATATACACGCATAAATATTAAAGAATATATTATGCCCCTTATTAGCTTACAAAGTTTGTATACTTTAATATCAGTTTCAGCTATATGAGGAGTTTGTGCCTCTTTTGTTATTGCTTTAAAACACATTAACTTAATAATTTAACAATATAATCACTATAATGCAAGCCTTCTTTATAAGCTGCATCTATAATATCGTGAGGAGTAAATCCGAGTTCTGCAAGTTGCTGTAAAAACTCGGATTTATTTTCTATATATGTATTATTCATATATCATATCTTCTAGTTCTTGTATACGTTGGTCTAAAATATTAGCATACCCACGCATATATTTCCTTTGTTCTCGAAGAATACTCCATTCATAGTAATCTAACTTACTATCTTTAAGGCATAATTCTAACTTAATAAGTCTAGTAGATATATCATTAAACTCCTCATATAATGAGTCAAGCTCTTTATGGATTTCTTTATTCATTAAGTAGAATATCAAGGTCTTGTTTACCTATTACATTAATAGCTATTTCAGCCAAATCCATAGTTTTAAAACCAATTAATGCACCAGTGCACATTATTGGAATATAATCACCATCTCTGCCTTTGCATATAGTCCAACATTCATCATCACTATTACAAGCTATGTTATTAAGATATTTAGCTAAATGCATTAACATATTCATAACTTTAGTTTTCCTTGGAAATGTACTATTTACCTCGCACCTTTTAGCATTTTCATATACCGAATCCCAATTTATATCAGGCTTAAAGCTAATAATACCTTGGTTAAAATTAGAATTAGCCACATCAATACACATTCCCACAGGAATATCAATCTTTATTTTATTCATTTCTAAAGTATTTTAAATATTTTTAAGACTATTATGAATCCTTCCATTATATAATATAGATGCTAGCAAGTTAGCCTTGTTATATGTTTCGTCAATCCTATAAGCATCATTACTACCAAGTATTTCTTGTATATATAACATGTATTTATCAAGATCGCCGAATAAATTTTTCATTGTTTCATCCATTTCTAAGTTGTTTTAAGTATTCAACATCTGGACCAATATTATTAAGATATTTAATATCTTCCCAATCTTTATCAAGTACTTCTTTAGGAGTTTCTTCAAAATACTTTTTAAGACTTTCGTAAACTTTTCCCATTATTTTCTAAATAGTTTAGAATAAAGTTCATCACATTGTTCTTGTGAATAACCTCTTCTTAATAATGAATCAAAGTAATGTTTATTGTGATAAAAAGATAATCCATCAGAATCAAATAAATATACATTAGATACTTCTCTTATAGATTTAAGTGGTTCTTTTTCGGCAACTAATTTAAGTTTGTTTAATCTTCTAAACTTTTTATTAGCCTTTATCTTATCCCATTTATTAGATTTATACTTACAAATAGCCGCAAATGGATTCTTTTTAAAACTTCTACTCATTATATTAAATAATTTAAATCATCACCTAATATTTTAATGGCTTTCTTAACACTTTCTATGTCTTTAAAGTACACTAACCCTGGATATATTACATGCTCATGTACTAATATGCAGAAATCACCGCATTTAGCTTTGTAATTAACTGTATCTGAACTACATATAAAATACCCTTTATTATTAGAAGTTTTTACCCAATCTTTATTAAGTAATTTAGCTAATTTACGTAGTTTATGCCAAGTTATTACAGCTCTTGCATCTGCATGAGTATACACTAAAGGCTCATTTAGTATTTTATCTATGTATTCTTGTAACTCTTTTTTAGTATATACTTGTAATACTAAAGTTTGAAGAGTTTTATCATCACTAAGCCACCATTCAATAGCTTGTTGTTCATTTATTGTTAAAGTTCTTTCATTCATATTTTCTTTCTATTATTTGAAAATCTGACAAATCACCATATTTAGCTTCAGTAATAAGCATACCAAAATATTTGCTAAAATGTCTAGCAATCTCTTTAGAAGCACAGCCAAGGACGCTTGTGTTAATACTAGTACCACCTATACTTTTACTACGTAAACATCCTAGACCAGTACCACTACTAAAACCAACACTACCGCCAAGAACATAATATTCTTCTCCTTCACTTTTAATCTTACCTATTATTTCCATTGTACCTAAGATAAGATTTTTATCATAATAATTAGAATATTTAGTTATTAATGGATTAGATGTATAATATACAGAAGAATCTTTTGTAAGATATAAGTCTTGACCTGAATTTAACGCTTTTCTAACTATATTTAATTTAAACATAGCAGCAGAGGCATGGCTATAGCAATTAATATCTCTAATAATATTATTAATAGCTACTTTATCATATCCTAATGCTTTTATAGCATCTTCAAAAGTTTTAATATCTTTAAAATCATATTTTAATTCTTCTTCGCTAAAAGCTTGAAGTGCTACATCTCTAAGTATTAGATTACTATTGTACCATTCTCTAGCTGTTTCAAGAGTAATTTCTATATTCTTTTTTTCCATATTTTCTCTTTTTTATCACATTTTTATGGATAATAGTTAGTTATTCAGTTACTTCTTCATAAGTCTTCATAAAAATATCAGGTTTACAAGGATAAAACTCTCCATTTACGCCTTTAATAATATAATCTCCGACATTGGCTCTCTTTGTGCCTTCAAGAGTTTCAATCTTTACATAGGGATTAGTTCTATCTTCATAGTTAATCCTTGTGGATTCTTGCCCCATAAACTCGTGAATAGCTAATATGCAATCTGCATTATCTTTAAACTGTATAGCTTCAATAATAACTGGTTTCTTTATATATTTTTTAATCATATTATTTATAATTATTTAATTTATAGAATGATTATTTCATAAACTCTATCATATATTGTGCAAGTACGGCACTTACATAACATAAAGTCATAAGTATTGCAGCTACAGATGCAACTATAATACTTACCGTTCTTAGCTTTGGTGTTTCAGACCAAAATATTACACTAACTATTAAAAATATAGTTCCTAAAATTGTTAATAATATTACCATAATTTAGTTATTTATTAATTCTTGTTTCCAAGTCTCATATTCAAGGTTAAATGTTTTTAAACCTGTAATTATTTTATTTTTTAACTCTGTAGTATTGTATTTGCAATATTTGTTAACTATCTGGTCTATAGATAATTTGCCTTCTATTAAATTTTTTAGCATAGTATCTATTTTTTCACTAGTTATTTTTGGTTCATCTATAATAGCCATTTCATTATGATGATTACATGAAAAACACCAACATTCACCACAATCTTGTGAACAATGAATATTACAGTATTTAACTTTTATTTCTTCCATAATTTAGTTGATTTTCTAGTTCTCGTTGAACATCAACTAACCAATCTAAAACTTTACTAGCAGTTATAGATGATTCTTCAGTATCTCTAATATACTTACGTATATCAATAATTTTATTTATTGCTGTAATATTACTCATTATTACTAATATTAGATTTAAATACTTTTAAACGCGTGATTAATAAGTCTCTTAACATAAGGTCAATATATTTTTTAGCAGTCATAAATTATTTAATTTAGTATAGGTTTCTTCTAATGCTCTAGAAAATTCTTTTCTAGTAATTATTTCATATTTTTTGCTCTAAAAAAAGACTATTTTATCTTTATCAATAATAATACTTATGTAACTACTAATAGGATAAACACAATTAACTCTATATTGCCTATTTTCTTTCTATAAAATTACGTCCTACACGTTCTAATAACTCTAAAAAGATCCTATGCTCGTGATAAATAAGTTCCCAAGGACGAGTATCTTTATTTTTTTCTACATTTCTTTTACAATGAGAAATGAGGTAATTATAAAATTTCTCTGTTAGCCCTTCAATAGGTTTCTCTTTATTTAAATACGAATGATTATATAGAAACTCTTTAATTGTTGGAAGTGCATTTTTATCCATACTTGCTAATATGGCTGTAAGAGCATCTTCTACTTCGTAAACATTAGTAGCTACACCAAACCATTTATAGCGTTCTATTTCTAAATCTTTTGCTACTAATTTTGCAGTGTCATCTAATAAGTCTTCTGCTTCTCCTAGTGAACTTATATTAGAGCTATTAATTAAATTTATTATTTCTTTAACTTTCATAATTTATCAATTAATTGTAAATTACAATTTAATTCATTAATAGTATCATCTATTACTTGTCTTGTTATATTATCCATATCAATGGGCATATAAACTCCTAAAAATATATTAAATTCATTCATTATTTATAATTTACTAAATTCATCATGTAATCTTTTATAAGTATCAGTTAGTAGTTGATGAAATTGCTTATTAAAAATAGCATCTTTAGTATTTAAATAATAAAGAGAATCACCTATATTAACATTTTTACCACTAATATAGCTTATTAATGTATTTATGCTAGGCAATAAGTCATCTTTAAGACAACATGCCCTATCAAAAGTTTCTTCTGTCATATATAAATAAATTTAGACAGTACCTTAATTAAAGATACTGCCTTTATTATTACTTTGTAGTTCCTATACGTGATTCGTCATAAGGAATACATTGCATCCAATTACCTCTAAAACATTTATAATAGTAGATAGTATCATTAATGATATTGGCAAATATATCAGGTTCCCATTCATCACCATCTTTATCTCTTACTAATACCTTATCATAAGGTTTAAAAAGAGATTCTACTCGTAAAGTTTGTAAATTAAGTTTTCCTGCATATTGTTCTTCAAATCTCTTCATATAACCATTATAAGAATCTGAATCTGGCTTAACAAGTGATGTATTCATAGTACTAACAATTCCGCATGAACTCCAGCCCATATTATGTTGTTGATATTTAACATGAAATGCTGTATAATCATCATTTGCCCACTTATTAAAAATAGCGAAACTATTAGTCTCACTGTCATAAATAAGGTCACCACGTTTGTAGAATTTTGTCCAATCCCTCATCTTAGCTGATGGGAATAGTGTACATTCTCCTTTATTATCATAATAAACCTTTCCTTCTTCAGTAGTACTGCCTGTAAGTGTAACATTTTCATGATTACAGTCAAATATAACAGGGTAAGGTGCTATTTCCTTAACTCCTATTAATTTTACATTACCATATATTACTGAATACAAGTGAGTGCCTTTCTTATAATTTTTAAGAATTTCTGCTATGTTCATAATTAAATTTATTTAATAATTTATATATATATTTTAATACATTCTATTGCATCAGAATCAATATAAGTAATATGTGAGTTATCATCAATATAAATAACTTTTGTTTCAGAATCACATCTAATATTTTCTGTAACAAAACTAAATTCGATATTTTTATTATGAAGCATTATAATACCACTCTTTTTTAGCTTATTAGCTCCAAGTAATTCTTTTGATACTACATTAAAATCCATATTAAGTTTATTTTAATTTAAATTATTTAACTTTTATAAATGCATAATCTAATTCATAATAAATACATATTTTAATAACTTTATATTCAGTACCTGCAATACGAATATAACAACCTATTGTAGGTAATATTGTACTTTCATATTCGTTAAGTACTGTTTCTTTACCATATATATTTTTGGTATAAAATCGTAATAACATTATTATGATATTTGTATACTTATTATTGAAGGACAATAAATATAAGTCATAGACTTTTCGTTGTCTATAAGTATAATATTTTCTATAGATTCAATTCTACCACTTGTAAAATTAAAGCAATAGTGTTCATTAAGTGTTTTAATTATACAATATTTTTGTCCACTTAGAGCACTATTTAAAATTTCATAAACTACTTTAGTATCTATTAATTTATAGGCGATGTAAAAATATATAACAAAAGAGTTAAAATAAGTAGTAATGCACTTATTAAAGGATATCTAAAACTTGTTTTAAAGTCACTGTCATTATATGTTAGAGCACACCAATAAAACAAAGTTAATGTAATTGCTCCTATAACTATTGCTAGTATTGCACTTGCACTATGAGCACTATTTAATACATTAATCCAATATTGATTCATTATTCTGGAGAATTAATTGTTCCTACTAAATGTTCATTACCTTCAAATGGAATACAATACATGTAAATACCACTAACAGTTACATAAAGATAATTATCTTCTGATTGATATGAGTAAAAAGAACATATCCATTTATCATTAACATCATCACGTACAAGTACTTTATCAAATGGCTTAAACTGATGCTCTTTATTTACAAGATTTTTACCATCCCATTTATAACCATTTTTATCAATAACTTTGAATAGCTTTTCTTTCATATCTTCTGAAGCTGGAATATAGTCTGTGTAAATAGATGTGTTAAAGCGCAATCCAAATATCTTAGAATATTCTACAATAGTTTTAACAGGACCATTAGATGGCTCTTTAATTATGAACACAGCTGATTTATCTCTAAACATCATAATATCCATTGCTTTAGTAGGTATTCGAAAGTTACTCCAATCTCTTTGGTCTTTAGATGGAAATAGTAGACATTCAGAATCTGAACAATCATTCATATAAAGTCCTTCTTTTGTAAATTGTATAGATGCTGTTTCATCATTTATAAACGTTTCTACTATTATAGGATAATACTTATCATTATTATTTATTTCACATAAAGTACACTCTCCTAATATAGGAGAATATAATTTCATACTTTTAGGACAGTATTTTAAAATTTCTGCAATATTTGTCATAACTGTTTAATTAAAATTATATATTCATTATCTTCATATTTAACTGAGTATTTATTAGCTTTATACCAATTAAGTACCCAATTAGGCGTTTCATACTTATTGTAAGTTATAGCAATAGTATTAGCACCTTGTTGCTTACTAATCTTTTCGGCTAATCTTAATAGAGAATTACCTATACCTTTATTTCGATAATCTTTATCTATCCAAAAGGCATACAATGTACAATCAGCATTACAAATATCTTCTATATCTTTTTGATTAGTTGGGAATGCAATTTGTATACTACCGTGTTCTACTGTAATAAGTATATGCAATCCACTTTTCCATGTTTGATATTGTATCATTATCTGTTTTTGCTGTTATTATATTCTTTTTCAGTAATATCTTTTATTAAATCAAGAACATCTTCAAATGCTCTCGCTCTACCATTATAGTAGCCTTCAGAATAGTAAGAACATGTCATTAAGTCTTGATTATTTGCTAGAAATTCTTCGCATCTTTCAAAATTATGTTCTATTTTATCTACTATTTGTTGTAAATATTCTACTACTCTGTAATCCTCTATATAAAACGGTATTTTTATTTGCCATACATCTAAATGTGGTCTTTTCACGGCATTATTATGCCCTAAATCACGCCGTTTTAATACAAACTTTTTTCTACTCATTATTTAATCTATTTAAAGCTTCTTCTAATGCGGATTTAATAGCATTTTTAGTATTACACTTATAAACATCTAGATTACTAGTAATTGTTTTTAATTCAGTATTAGTTCTAGATTTAGTCATGTTAGTAACACCATTAATACAATTAACTGCATTAATAAGAAGTTCAGGTTCTAATATAGAATTAACAGCACTTATCATACTATCAACACTATCAAAAGATGCTTCTATCCAAGAAAATCCTTTAAGATAGCGTACAATAGAACCATTATAACTATCATCTTTTGGTAAATCTATAGATATTTTACTGATTTCTTCACCATAAATATTAGTTAGTATTATACCCATATAATGCCAGTCATAACTTTCGTGAAATCCTAGTGTTTCTAAATACCATCTAAATGCAACTTGTAAATTAGCCCAACTAGTTGATGCTGGACTATAGCAATAAGATGGACATACTCTAGTTTTATTATATTCAGCAATTAACATGATAAGGTCTTCTGGTGAATCAGTTTTATCACCTTGTGAAGTAATATAATATTTACCTTTTACTGTAAATTCGCCAAACCAATCAAGACCTAATTTGTCTATAAATAAATCCAATTTATTACTATTAGGTTCAAAGTACTTTCTAGAAAATACTTTATAACCTAATGGTTTAAATATTTTATCATATTTATTCATAATAACTATCTATAATTATTTGATTAGATACTACTTCTTTATCAGCATTTGTGTAATAAATAGCTCCTTTCGGGATAGTACATTTAGCTATTCTTCCTTCATATGTAATTCCATTAGTTATAATACATGCAGACATGTACCGAGCTACTTTTAAAGACTTATATGAATGAAATCCTTCATTAATATAATATAAACCATATACATAATTTATACCAACAAGTTCTGTGTATTTCTTATGAAAGTCATAATTAAATTCTTTAAACAAAGAAGTACAGCTATTATCTTTAGGAATTACTATTTTATATACAGTTATATCATTATCAGCTATTTGCCTATTTAATTTTTTATTTGTCCAACACATATTACTTGTTATTTTCTATAAATTGTTTAATATCAGATAAAATAGTTGGTATATGTATAATAATTTGGTCTGATACTACTTCACCATAGTCATTTACATAATACTTAGCTCCTTTAGGTATTGTACATTCTACTATACAACCGTTAGTTAAATCTTCTACAAAAGACAGTATCCGTAAATTAGTATAAGAGTGAAAGCCTTCATCTATAAAACACATATCGTTCTTTTCTTTAATTATTATAGAATGTTCTAATTTATGTAATTTTTCAAATACATATATATACTTATAAATTGAAGACTTACAGGTATCAAAAGTATCAAAATTTACTCGTTTATATACAGTAAAATTATTTTTAGCTATTTTCTTAATTGCTTCATTATTACTCCAACACATAATTTTATTTTTAAGTTAATATATATACGAAAAAAAGCAACTACTCTTACGAATAGCTGCCTTTTAATTAATTCTAATATAAGTATAAG
>ERZ1026772.1388-NODE-1388-length-13265-cov-4.284179_pt1 | contig 13265 bp, 10 predicted proteins | sample MGYA00380124_ERZ1026772 | MGnify/ENA primary metagenome ERZ1026772 (study PRJEB33269, sample SAMEA4719760) | human gut metagenome | biome: human-associated habitat; feature: organic feature; material: feces | place: Cameroon | collected 2013-10 ...
ATTTTATTGCTATTTTATGCATTCTCTGTCAGATAAATTCATTTGGCTAATCGGCAAAATGTACAATAAAAATTACCTCCTATGATAATAAAGGAATTACCATAGGTGGCTGTCATAAGTATATTAATTTATGAGTTCGCCTTTCTGTCTAATCTCGGTAATATTGCCGTTATTATCATAAGAATAATCGTAGGATAAAACGCTGTCACTGCCGTATGACTGACTGTACTTGCTGACAAGGTTAGTTGTTGAATTTTCAGCCTTACCGCCTGCATACTCATAGTCTGTATTAAATACAAGAGTACCGTCACTGCGGACAGTTCTAACCTGTGTTGTTCTACCGAAATCATTATATCTGATTTGTTACACTGGCATTTCACTTTCATTATAACCACGCATAAACACAAATGCAATACAATCTATGATTTTGTTACTATTTTCGGGACTTATTGACAAACTATAATATCAAAAACAAGTAAGGAATAACCCTAGTAACGGATTACTTCCTTACTTGTTTGAAAGAAAGATATAGTTTACAAACTATTCAGTAACAATTAGATATTCATTATATTCCGTACAGCAAAATGCATCATCATTTTTTTCAGATAATCGTATAGAAGATAAGCCTAACAAATCTTTGTCATTTGTACTCGTAAAGACTTTATTAAATCCTATGTAATATATATTATTGTCATTTGTTTGTATTTTGTAGCCCACATCAATTGATTCAATGATATCACCATAATAGGAACTTCCAGTACCCGCTGGACCAGCAGAAAGTTCATATTTTTTTATGCCGCAACGTAATTTTGCAAGAAATACTTTTAGCTTATTTTCATATTTATCTATTGAATTCAAAGCTTTTTTAGAAAACATTTGAGATAAAGAATTAATATCTTCATCATTCACATATTTGATGATATCGTTCATAGTATCATCAGCAATGCTTTGATCATTGCTATACAATCTGTTATGCATTCCATTACAAGATGTTAAAGAAAAAAGCATAGCAGACAAACACAATACTACTTTTAATAATTTCTTCACTTATATCTCTCCCCCTTAAAACTCCAACACTCCTGTGTACCACTGAGGAACAAATTTCCAGTGTGGGTTTCTATGATGTTTATTGTAAAAAGCCATAAACATGGTAGGATTATCAAATCTGACTCTAACCGTAACCTTTAACATTTTTATATTTGGACTTTGATAATAAGGGTTAAATCCTGTAATCCACCAATATTTTTCTTTAGGTGTAAATGATATTATCATTCTATGATTATATTCTACAAATAAAGCCATATTCAATGTCAAATTTGTATCAACAAGCCAATGGGGTTCTCCCCCGTAGTAAATTCCCATTTCTGCTCCAGCACCTAAGTTTAGATAATCTCCTTTCCACGCCCATAAAATATAATCTTGCACGTCATATCTAAATGGAAATTTTTGTTTTTCCATTTGAGTACCTAAATTAAACATAAAATCGTAAAAATCATTATACCCAGCATATTGTTGCAAACAATCTTGTCGTGCGTGATAAATACCTCTTTCGTCACGCACAAAACCCGCTATATAAAACAACTCTGGAAATTCGCCCTTTTGTGTAATTTCAACAAACCATTTATAAAGCTCAGTATCTTTTGCTTCACCACATATAATCTGTGCCCGTATAGGCTGAAAACCATCTCTATCCAAATAATTAGCAGAGTCGTTATAGCAATATATATAAACATTAAGCCCTAATATATTTTAATTTAAGTTTGTATCTGCATTTAAGAATCTGCCTGTGAGCGGGTCATAGTAGCGGGACTGGAGATAGTACAAGCCTGTTTCTTCATCATAAACATAACTGCGATAACGGAACGGGTTCAGTTTGCCGATTGTGAGTGTGCCGTTGTCTTCGGTGAGCATATTACCCCACGCATCATAGGCATACTCTGCAACTGCTTTGCCGTCCTTATCAACAATTTCGGTAATATCGCCCTGCAGGTCTTTGATGTAGAAATACATTGTTCCGTTGCAGGAAACCGACATCACTTCACCCGAATTATCGTAGTAGAAGAACAGCGTATCACTACCCTGAGTGAGTGCAAAAAGGATATTACTGCTGTCGTAGTAATAGTTAGTTTTCACTCCGTCAACAGACTTCTGTGTTCTCATACCGTTTGAGTCATAACTCATCTGAATGGCTTTATCGGAAGTGGTTATATTCTTGAGGATTCTTCCATTCTCCCACTCAAAAGTCATATCATCACGGTATGTCAGAGGGTTGCCGTTTGCATCATAAGCATACTTTGATGTGCTTCCCTGTTCATTGGTTTCGGAAGTTACATAGTTGCCTGTGCTGTCATATTCAGAGCTTGTCTGCATATACGGCTTTGACTTATCAATACTTTCAGATAAGACTTCTTCGTCAACAGCCTCTTTTTCAGAAGTTTCATTCTTAGAATCTTCGGAGCTTTGAATTAACGGTGAAATGTTTACTTCCGCATTATCAACCGTCATTTCATTCTCATTATAACCGTAAACAAACGCAAATGCAACATAGGATATTGTCTTGTCATTATTTTTGGAAAACATGACAAATATTACAGTTCGTTTTTAGCAGTATTCACTCGTGATTATGTAAAGTAAATATAGGTTGTTTTACAAATTATTGCATAATGTAAAACCCTTGTATTTTTGCTGTAAATAGTTAGTTATTGTTATTGACCGTTGTGAAATCAGGTAATATAATTTGAACGAAATTTGAAAAAGTGCTGATTAAATCGGTGTTTTCAGTTTCAATCAAATATCGGGGTAGAAATAAAATGATAGAAAAACTATCACTTGATTTTGTCAGAAAGATTTACAATATGCTCACCACGGGAAATGACGATGTGAATTTTTATTGTATGTGTCTGCAAAATCAAAATCGTGAGGCGGCAACAAACAATCCTGTCAAATTCGGACTTGAACTTATAAAAATCAATATTTTGTGCAGACTTCCGTTCTGCAACAAACGGATTTTCACAAAGACTGTCGGCAAGGATTATCTCTCGCAAATATTCGTAAGACCGTCAATTTGTGAACTTGCATCGGGTATGCTCGACAATTCACACCTTGTCACCGATGTATTCGGCTCAGCTTTGAATCAAATTAAAGATGATGACAAAATTTTTGCAGAAATTGAAAATGTCACGGGCGTAAAAGGTTTTACTCTGCTGAGAAAAAAATACGGAAAGCAAGTTCTTACAATTTCTCGGATTTATAAAAAAATAAATGCGGAGCTTAAAACACTGATTGACTATAAATTAGAGCTTTCATTGGTTGAAAACTCGTTTTTTGAGAACCGATACATTGTGCGTATGATTGACATTGCACGCTGTAATAATATGAAGGTTTCAATTGTGATAAGGTCGATATACCCGAAAGAATTTATAAAGCATCTGCTTGACAGCCACCAAATAGGCTATGACGAACTTATTGTGACAAACGGAAATAATAATGTTATTGAAACAGATGACAAAAGTCACACCTGCGTTATGAGCAATAATTATGATTTCATTAAGAAATATGCAAAAATGGGTTGCAGGCAAATGTATTACCGCTGTCCTACCGTTCTTATGGAACACATTAACAATCCGATTAAAGATGAAAAATTCAAAAGCCTGTACAACACGATATGCGGTATGAATCTTTTCAGCGGAATAAAAAGAATGAGCAATGAATACGAGCTTGGATATATGTGCATTGCTCCCGCAATTGTAGGTTTTGCATCAGAATGCGTTGAAAGATTACACAATGCAGAAAAAATGATTTTCTTTTGTGACGAAAACTCAATATTTGCTCAAACCGTCAAAATATTAAGCGAAAGCACCGATAAACTGATGTTTTTTTCATGGTCTGCTCTTGCAACGGATAAATACAGAACCGTTGAAGAATGGCGAAAAATAATTCCCGAAATGCCTGTTTTCAAATATGCAAGGCTTGGTGTTCTTGACAAGCTGATGAGGTATCCGCTTTCTGAAATTAACGGAAAAATCAGCGATGACGAGCTGGCAAAAATTATGGCAACCGCATGGATTGATAAGGATAGTGACGGTGTTGAAAATACAGTACGAGCCGTTATCAACGGCAGTCGTATGGTTGTGACTGTTGATCCGTTACCCGAAAAATGTGCAAGCGAAGAATTTGCAAGGATGATTTATCGGATTGATAAAAGCATTGTTTACAACGGAATAAGCATGAACAATTACCTTTGTGCCGATGATAACAATGTTTTACCTCTTTCCGAAATCATTCAAGGCAACAAGCCGCTGCTTTGGAAAATTGACAAATCGGAAAAGCATTGGGTTTATTCAAAGAAAATTGACAAGGCAGTTCTCAAAGAAATATACACCGCCGTATGTGACTTTGCAAATGACTTTGTTAAATACTCAAAAATTACCGATTGCAAATGCACGATTAGCGGTGAGGACGCACTTTCACTTTATTTGAGCGGAATTGAACGCTTAAAAAATATTACTCAGGAGTGATTATATTGATTCTATACCATGCATCTACAATGTATCATCTTCTGTGCTGTATAGTACATAAGCTTGCTTATCATCCCGATGATGACGCAGAACTTCTGATGCTTGAATACATCAAACCCGATAAGAACAGGAAAGCCTTTTTAAAGCAGGTGCTTGACTCGGGATTTTTCGCAACGGCACGATATGTTCCGGAACAAAAATTCAAGCTAAAAAAAGGCAACGCACTTGATGATACAAGCAATGAAAAGGAAATCAAAGCAGTAATTGAAAACATCTCAAAAACTTTTGAAAGCTGGTTTGACGAAGATATAACAAAATTTTATGAAATCTATGTTGCGTCAGACCAACATTCACTCGGAATTTATCTTACGAGCAAAGGCATCCCCTATCATTATTTTGAAGATGCAAGCGGAATGCTTTCGGAACAATCAAGATACATTTCAATTACAAAAAGCAATAATATGACTAACCACATAATCAACGAATATCTTGGTTGTATGGGACGAAACAGTTGCGTCAAGTCAAAACTGTGCGACCTTCGTCATCAGCAGAAAGGCTTTTATGATGAAAAGGCGGAAGATTTCTGTATTTATGATATTCTGAAATTTAAAATCCCCGACAAAATTCAGGAGATTATTAACTTTTTTGGTGGCATTCCGCACAAAATCAGAGGCGATAAAAAGATTTGCCTTTATCTTACTCAAGATCTGAACACACTCAAAATCAAAGACCTTGACCTACAGGAGCTGATGATGACAACACTTGTCGATTATATGTGCGGTGATGAATATGTGCTTGTTGTAAAGCCTCATCCAAAGGACAGATGGCAGAATTACAGAAGAATTTTCTCCGACTGTATTCTTCTTGAAAAGTCTGAGCCTTCGGAGCTTTTACCGTTTGTTATTGACCGTGAGGTTGATATGGCTTTGACTGCAAGCTCAACTTCAATCAGAGGTGTTGACAAATTCGCAATACATTCCTACTGCTTTACAACCGACATTGAAACAAACCGTGAAAGAATTGACGATATGTATGTTGCCGCTCTGTTGCTGAAAGAACTTGAGGTTAATAATATAGGCACAATACGCAATATAAATGAAACTCAGATTACGAACTTTCTGAATCGCTACGGCATTGCTTTAGATAACGGTGATACTTTGATTGACGGCGGTATGCAGAGAAACGATAACCTTGATGTTTACGATTACAAGCTGTCAATTTTGCTTAACGTCGGAAACATCATTAATTTCAACGCTGACATACCGACAGACGGTCTTTATATTATCACAGCCGATTTTCTTCCGAAAGGAACAAGCCTTATGAGAGAAAAACAGCTGATGATATTTGCATATACAAGAGATAAAGAAATTCAAAGCAGGCTTGAATCACTGATTATTCGCAAACAGCTTAAATACACACAGGCTGATATTGCTGTTCGTTGTAAAAAAGCAGACAGCGAGAGTATAGAAAAATTAAAAGCAAAGCTTGCAAGAGATATTGAATGGGAGGAATAAAAATGGAAAAGAAAAAAGTTGTGGCATTTGTGCCTATGAAGTTAAACAATGAAAGATTACCCGGTAAGAATACAAAGGCGTTCAATGGCGGAAAGCCTCTTCTCACCTACATTCTTGACACACTTACCAAGGTTAAAGGTGTGGACGAAGCATATGTTTATTGCAGTAATGATGAAGTGAAAAAATATCTTCCCGACGGCATTAAGTTTCTCAAAAGAAGTGAGAGTCTTGATACATCAAGCACTTTGATTATTGATGTGCTTAAAGCGTTCGCAGAAGATGTTGACGCAGATATTTATGTGCTCACCCACGCAACAGCGCCCTTTATCAAAGCAAAAACAATTGAAACTGCAATTGATAAGGTGAAAAATGAGGAATATGATTCCGCCTTTACCGTAAAGCCGATTCAGGAATTTTTGTGGATGGACGGCGCCGCTTGTTACAACACAAACAAGATTCCGAGGACGCAGGATATTCAAAATGTGTTTGCAGAAACAACCGGACTGTATGTTTACACAAAAAAGCTTATCAAAGACGGCAGACGAATCGGCAGTAATCCCTACGGTGTTACGGTGGATTTTATAGAAGCAACAGACATTAATAATCCGATTGACTTTGAACTTGCACAGGTGATTTTTGACCACTACATTAAGAATAATACAGAAAGCGATAATAACGGTAACAATGAGTAATATTAAAATTCTTGACTGTACTCTCCGTGACGGAGGTTATGTAAACAACTGGCACTTTGGCAGAAAAGCAATTGAAACAATGCTTTTTAATTTTTCAAAATCAAACACGGATATTGTTGAGTGCGGATTTCTGACTAACAAGACTTACGATCCCGATTATTCACTCTACAACAGCGTTGAACAGCTTAACGAGCTTGTAAGCTCAGACAGCAGTATGAACACGATGTATGTTGCGATGATTGCAATCGGCGAGCGTGAAATCAATCCCGTATTACTTTCGGACGCAGATTCAACCGTTCTTGACGGAATCAGGCTTACATTTCATCCGAACGAAATTGACCTTGCATTTGAATGGGCAGAGATTATAAAAAGCAAGGGCTACAAGCTGTTTATGCAGCCTGTCGGAACTACTAATTATACCGACAGGCAGTTTCTTGATTTGCTTGAGAGAATCAACAAGCTTGAGCCGTATGCATTTTACATTGTTGACACACTCGGCGTGATGTATGAAAAAGACCTTATCCGTCAGGTGTTTCTCGTGGATAACAATCTGAATCCGACAATCAGCCTTGGATATCACTCACACAACAATTTTCAGCTTGCCTTTTCAAATGCTCAGGCTCTTTCTCATTACAATACAAAACGAAATATAATTATTGACTGCAGTGCAAACGGAATGGGACGAGGTGCAGGTAATCTTTGCAGTGAATTATTTATGGATTACCTCAACCGAACATTTTCAAAGAACTATGATGTATTGCCTGTTCTTGAAATCGTTGACCGTTACCTTATTCCGATTTCACTCAGCAATCCGTGGGGCTATAATTCGGCTTATTTTCTTTCAGCCGCAAACAATTGTCATCCGAATTATTCGTCATATCTCATGGCAAAGCATTCGCTTTCAATGCCTGCAATCGGAAGTATACTCAAGCAGATTCCGCAAAAAGAAAAGCGATTTTTCAACAAAGCGCTTATTGAAAAAATTTATCAGGAATACCAGAGCAATGCAGTTGATGATATTGAAATTCTTGACAGACTGCGTAAAAAGCTTGACGGAAGAAATGTGCTTGTTATCTCCCCCGGCTCTACGGTAAAAAGTGAAAAAGGTTCGATTTTGAAATATATTTCAAAGAAAAAGCCCTTTGTAATCTCGGTTAATTTTATTCCGGACTACATAAAGCCTAATATTGTTTTTGTCGGAAACGCAGTCAGATATTCCGAGCTTGAGGACAGGCTTAATTTAAAAAAGACCGTGTTCACCTCTAACATCAAAAATCTTCCGAAAAAAGCAGTCTGCATAAACTATTCGGAGCTTACAAACGCAACCGACGACGCCTCGGACAGCTCCGGTCTTATGGTACTCAAGCTTTTAAAAAAAGCGTCGGTTAAAACAGTTGCACTTGCAGGGTATGACGGATTTACCAAAAATCCGCTTTCAAATTACATAAACAAGAATATGTGCGGTGTTTACGATCCAATTCTTTTAAAAGAAAAAAACCTTGCAATATCAAAGGAGCTTAAAAACCTTGGAGAAAAAATGAAAATAAAGTTTATCACAACATCAATTTATGATACAGAAAAAACAAGGAGCGATAAAAAATCGTGATGAGTACGATTCAGAATACCAAGCGAAAGCTGAAACGAAAAGCAAAAAAGTTCAAACTGAAGGCTGTAATGAAAAACCGCTTTGTACTTGAGGGATTTTACAAATACGGTGATACCGACAAAAGCCGTTTCAGAAGAATGCTTTATCTCACATCTCTGCATTTATCGAGCAGGCTCGGAGGTGTTTCGGGAGCAAAGCCGAGAGTGTATGAAAGAAAAAAATATACAATAAAGCCTTGCGTAACTGCTCCCGAATCGAGTTTTTCAAAAAGGCCGTCCCCCACACTTATGGCAAAAAAGTTTCTTGTAAACGATATTATGTCCCGGATTCAAGCGTTACCGTGAACTTGCAGAAAAGCTTGCAAGACAGGAGGCTTTTGAAAAGAACGGCACTTATGAGGTGACTTTGCGTGATATCTACGAAAAGCTGTCACGATTTGTATTGCTTGATATTGACAAGGCTATGCAGTATGAAATTGAAACGGAGCTTGATTTGTGCTTTGCAAACCCGTATATGAAAGAAATTTTCTTGCAAGCAAAAAATCTCGGAAAGACAATTATTGCCGTTTCGGATATGTATCTTTCAAAAGATGTTATTGAAAAAATGCTTAAAAAATGTGGATATGAAGGCTTTGACAATATCATTGTTTCAAACGAATACAATGCAAGCAAGCGTTCGCTTTTGCTTTATGAATACATAAAAGAGCAATACGGCATTGAGAAAAAGTATATTCATATCGGTGATAACATTGTTTCGGACAATCGTTCGGCACGAAATTGCGATATTGAACCCGTATGGTATAAGGGTGTAAATCCGAGAGGAAATGCGCACAGAGCGTTCGATATGACATCACTTATCGGCTCGGCATACCGTGGAATTGTCAACGCAAAACTGCAAAACGGTGATAAGCAGTATTCGCAGTATTACGAATTTGGTTACACTTATGCAGGCTTTCTCGTACTCGGATATTGCAAATTCATAAATGATTACTGTAAAAATCATGGGATTGATAAAATTCTTTTTCTCTCCCGTGACGGATACATTCTAAAGTCTGTATATGATGAACTTTATCCCGACAGCAACACGGAATATGTGTACTGGTCACGCTCTGCCGCAACTAAACTTACAGTGAACAGATTCAAGAATGAACTGTTATTGCGATATATCAAATACAAAATTCCTCGCAAGATGACAATTGCAAAGATTTTGAAGGCTATGGACCTTAAAGAAATGCAGCTGTTTCTTGACGAGGCGGAGCTTACTGCGGACACCTTGCTTACAAAAGAAAACTACGAGGACATAGTCAAGGTGTTTACCGTACACTGGGATATTGTTACAGAGCATTACAGGCGCAGTAACAACGCCGCAAAAGCTTACTATAAAGCGGCTGTCGGAAACAGCAAAAGTGCCGTTATAGTTGATATAGGCTGGGCGGCAAGCGGATTTTCCGCTCTGAGGTACCTTATTGAGGATGAATGGAAGCTTGACTGCAAGGTCAGAGGACTTGTTGCAGGCTCAACCTATCTTCACGATATGGATATAATCGAACCGCAGATGACAAACGACATAATCACATCATATATGTTTTCGCAGAGAATCAACCGTGAAATCCGCCGTGATCACGATGTAAAGCGTATGTACGGAGCTTTTACCGAAATTATGCTCAGCGCTCCCGCACCGTCATTCATAGGCTTTGATTTTGACGATGACGGAAGAATCAAGTATGAATTTGATTATCCCGAGGTTGAGGGATACGGTATGATAAATGAAATTCAGGACGGTATTCACGATTTTGTAAATGACTACACAAAACATTTTGCCAAATATCCGTGTATGATGAACATTTGCGGAAGTGACGCATATGCCGTTTGCAGACAGGTTATTTCCTGTCCGGAATATTTCAGCAATCTTTTTGCCGACTATCCTGTAAACAGAGCCGTAGGTTCTGCATCGTTTGAAACCGGCAGTCTTGGTAAACTGATTGAAAATGAATTTGTAAAGTGAGATAAATTATGATTTTATATTACGCACTTACCACTTATCACATACAATGCTGTGTACTTCATCGACTTACACGCAAAAAAGACGATACCGCCGTATTATTGCTCTCTGACATTCACAAAAATTCGGTTGCATTTTTAGGCAGATACAAAAATTCAGGCATATTTGACGATGTACTTTTACTTAAAGAATCGGAAGTAAACGCAAATATCAAGAAAAATGAGCAAAAACACCGCTCTAAAAATTCGATTTTAAAATCAGCCTGTACAGAAATAAAAAGGGTTCTTCCTATAAACCCAAATTCGGCAGATGAACTGTATCTTTGCCCCGATCACTTTCCTTTTGGCTGGTATGTTATCAAAAACAAGATTAAATATCGTTGCTTTGAAGAAGGCTGCGGTGTGCTTTCCGACAACAGGTTTATGATGTCGAATATGAGCCGCAACAAAACGCAGACCGCCTTGATGAACACTCTCGGATATTTTGGCGAGAACGACAGCTGTGTTGAAATACTTGCAGACGCTCAGGCACAAACAGAGGGTTTCACTCACCCTAAAATGACCGATTTTTCAGTAAAAAGAATTCTTGAAAATCTTGATGTACACACACTTGACAAAGTTCTTTCGTTCTTTGGAGTTAAGGAAACAATCAAGGCAAATAAAAATACAAGTCTGATACTCACTCAGCACATGGCAAATTTGGGAATTATGCCGCTTTGCGACCAGCACAAGCTGTATGAACTTTTTGCAGATTATTTTCTTGAAAACACACACATTGCGGTAAAGCCTCATCCTGATGACATTGCCGGCAGATACAAGGATATTTTCGGTAACAGTTGTACTGTGCTGCCGTTTACAATGCCGTCGGAACTTCTCCCCTATGTTTTTGACGGACGGGTTAAAACTGCCATTGCGGCATATTCCACTGCGGTTAAAAATCTCGGCAATTTTTGCGACAGAATGATTTGCTTTGACAACCGCATTATGGACGATTTCAGACATATTCACAGATACTTTGCTGCTGTTAAACTTGCCAAATATCTTGGCAAAACAGACAGTATTGTTACAAACGGAAATGAACTTCTGCTTGAAGAACTTGCAAAAAATGACGATTTACAGACTAAATTTAAATTCAGCAATGAAATATCGGATTTTGACGGCCATGCCGTTGTTTCGGACAGGCTGTGTAAAAACAGAAAAATTGAAGATATCTCAGCTTTTATTTCATCAAAGCAGAACAGAGGCTGGATAATTTTTCTTAATGAAGAACAGTTGCACATATATTTTGACGGTATGAACAAGGAAGTATTTTCAAAAATCAGACCGATTTTCATTGAGATTAAAGAGAAAGACAAAACTAATCAGGAAGTGATTTATTTGTATTCAGAAAATAAAAAAGCTCTTGAAAAAGCTGAAAATTTCAGTCTGACAAAAGAGCTTAAATATACAGAAGTAACGATTGATTTACATTCAATTTCAAAAAGTGAAAGCGAAAAAATCAAAATGCTTGAGGGGGTTCTTGAAGCAACGGAAAAGCGACTCAACGGATATATTGAAAACAAAAAAGCTGTTGACGCAAAGCTTGAGGCAAGGGGTATTGTACTGTGAAAAACAGAAAAAAGCTAATTATATTTGACCTTGACGGCACATTGCTCGATACTTCGGAGGGGATTTTGCATTGCTATCGCAAAACTGCAAGCATGCTTAATTTAAAGAATAATCCTGTTGAGAATGACAGCGTTGTAATCGGCGGTCCGCTCTCCGACGGATTCAGAACACTTTATGATATACCCGATGAAGAAACTCTTGCAAAGGCAATTGACACATACAGAAAGCTGTATGCAAACGAGGGCATTACAAAATTCAGTGCTTATAACGGGATTGATACTGCGTTAAGCGAGTTGAAATCAGACGGTTATCAGCTTGGAGTTGCAACGCTCAAGCTTGAAGAATACGCAAAATCCATGCTTAAAAATGCAGGGCTTGCAAAATATTTTGATATAATTCACGGTTGGGACGGTACAGAAAAATGCACCAAAGCATATACCATTACCAAAGTGTTGTTTGAGCAAAAATGTCTTGCCAAAGATGCCGTGCTTGTCGGCGACTCTGTATATGACAAGAAAGGCGCAGAAATTGCAGGAGTGGATTTTCTTGGCGTCACCTACGGTTTTGGTATCAAAAAAGGCGACAAAACCAATTCAAGATTTGACACCGTTGACTCCCCTGTTGAACTGACAGAATATTTTAAAATCAACTGAGAAAAATAGTGCTTCAAACACTTGATAATATTCGTTTTATATATTATCTTAAGAACCTCGGGAAGATATGCGAAAAACATGTATATAACATCTACTGATTCTGAGATTGATTTTGTCGTACAGTTATATTGGGCATAAATTTCTCCTCGATAAAATTTGCATTGCTGTTGTATTTGCTGATTATCTATGATTCGTATCCGCCGTTCCTATAACTAGGAACTTTGATTTCACGTTTTCTCATTATTACTGTCTCTGCTTTTGTCATTGAAAAACTTCCTCTTAAGCTTTAAATTATCTGTTTCCATTATTGCCTTGCGGTTTTGAGAAAACTGATTGTGCTAAAAAGCAAAATCAGCTTGTTGCTTAAAATTCAATTTTCTGCTTTAGGCAGTATACTATCACATGATTTTTTATTTTATTCTTTTTCGGTTTGACTCAACTATTGACATTAAAACCATATAAATATTCGCATAGCAAGACCTCCTGCACCGGATTTAACTCGTTGCGGGAGGTTTATTTTTATTCCGATATTTTTGGTTTCATTATTATATCTGTATAAAAACTTCTTCGATCATTGTAAAATCTTACGACTACAAGGGTAATTTTGACGGCAATAATCACAAAATTTCAAGTTTCAAAATTACAAGCGGCAGTGAAAAAATAGGTCTGTTCGGC
>ERZ1026772.1389-NODE-1389-length-13257-cov-11.264808_pt1 | contig 13257 bp, 6 predicted proteins | sample MGYA00380124_ERZ1026772 | MGnify/ENA primary metagenome ERZ1026772 (study PRJEB33269, sample SAMEA4719760) | human gut metagenome | biome: human-associated habitat; feature: organic feature; material: feces | place: Cameroon | collected 2013-10 ...
ATTCCCCCAATTTCTCACTTTCGACGGTGGTTGGGGGAATTCTTTTTCCCTTTATTAAAGTTACGAAATTTCTATCACTTTATCAATCAACTTTTTGCGTAATTATTGGACATTTTACGTCAGTCCCTACTTTACGATACCTGCCACTTCTTCTTTGGTCATCATGATCTTACATGTTTTGGATGGCCAAAGTTCCGGATAATAATTTGGAAGTCTATGACGTGGGAGACCGGAGGTTTACCTTTATACTCATTGCTAATAATAATCTTACGCTAGGACTAACCAAGTTCTCCTCTGTCAGGTGCTTCCCCTGACGTTTTTTTTGTCATGGTTTGTGAAGAAACTGGTGCAGATGTAGGTGAATGTGCAGGTGTATTTGAGATGAACTTTTGTGGTTGTTTCTTTATTATTCTCTGCAGGGTAAAGAAGTCTTGAGCTTTATATCCATCTATTGCGTTTTGATCATCTGTGTCCCACAATGGATGAATAAGATGTTCCTGTGATACGGCGCCTCTTACCTTTGTCTCAAAATAACATGTTTTCCAATCATGGCCATCATTCGCATTAAATATTACGTTCCCAGAAGGATTTGCATGTTGTATTCTTGCGCCAACCGAATTCAAGACTGATGCAAGATCTCCATAGACTACATTACTAAGATCAGAGTAACCCATGTCATATGTATTGTCCAACATCAGTTTAATGATATCCATACCTAGTCTCCAGTCTAAGACATGGTGCAACCCGCGGTTATAGAAGGTGTTAAGACATTTAGGGCATGATGTTTTGCATTCATCTTTATGATGGAGAATCGCGCGGACAAATTTGCTCTTTGGGCAAGGAGAGACGATATCCTCCATGATTTCTTCCAACTTCATTTTTCCTGAGATAGGATCGGTTTTGCAGAGTAAAGAAATGAATCCGGCACCGTTAGAGGCACTGTCATTCAGATATACTGAAGGCAGTCCGTTCATAGGATCAATTTTTACTTCACTGATCTCGATTTCTTCCGGTTGAATGTCAATGTCATCGGCAAATGTACGCTGAATAAGTGATGCTGCAGAATACATAGCCGCTATGATAGCATGTTTGTTTCCCGTGAGTGCATTCAGATTCAGACAATGAGGAATAGCAGAGACATCAAATGATAGACAGAGGATATCAGTAACTTTCTTTGTTCCTATTGCAATGACTTCATCATGACCCGCCCCATTCGTTTCCCAAATACCCTCATGGTTCTTGTCTTTAAAGAATGGTTCTACCATGAAGCATGGCGATGCATCAATAATCTTTGATTTATCTGTTGAAGTAACCTCACGAGAATAATACTTTGGCTCATATGTATATTTCCCCCGCTTTCCACCAATTTTTGCTGCACGCCAGCCCCGGAAAAATTCTCCATTATTGGTGTTGATATACCATACATCTCCTTTTTTGTTATCTCCGTTCCAGACTTCCCAACGTAATGCCCCACCGCGAATTGAGTTTGTGTTTGTTGAATCGGCTCTAACCCATGTGCTTACAGTGGAGTAATTACTTCGGCTATCATCTTCCTGGGTAAATTCTCCTTTGTTGTTGAAGATTACTTCTGTACGGAATGCTTTTGGAATAACCAGACGTATTACATCCCTGTCATGTAGGAGATGAGCGTTGTATGGGTCGATAGAATCAATCATTATACCGTTCATGGAGAGATTGAAACTGTGCTCGAGTGGATCAAGTTCTTTTGACGATGTCAGTTCATCAATGCTCTTGCATGATGAAATTATATCCAGAGGAACAGTAAGTCCTGCTGACTGGTATTCGGCAGCATCTTTTGTCTTTATCGCACCGGGGGCAAATTCGGTGATTGCCTGTTCAATTGGCCTATCGATTATTCCTGTGTATGATTCCGTTATTATGTTGTTATTTATTTGTCTTGAACCATTGTGATACAGGTTTCTAACTGTAGATGGAAGACCAAACAGCGGTAACAGTCCGGCTTCAGTAATTGCAAGGGCATTATCGCTTTGTGTACTCTTTGAAATAGCATTATCCATTTCAGAAAGAGCGTTGTTTGTAATCCACTGTATAAGTATTGTTTCTAACTTGTCATCAGTGGCGTATTGTTTTGTGTAATATTGGATAATTTCTCTTATCCTTTGAGAATTCCCAATAATCCAAGACTTAACTACGGGTCTGACATCTTTCTCCCATTCTGCGCAACCTTGACCTTTTCCGCCAAGTTGCCCTGAGGTGCCTTTTTTTATAGCCCATGCTTCTTTATCTGCCGATATTTCCATCAGTATATGTTTGAGAATTATCCTTTTGAGTATGACAGAATTCTCAATTCCATCAACAATGGGGTTTACCGATATTGTTGGATCTGCTGGTTTACCTCCAGTAATCTCCTCTGTTGCCTGATAATAGTAATAGTTGTCGTGACTACGTCCACGGCAGAATGTGAGGGCAGCAGAAAAGGCCTGGCCACGCCTTCCGGCTCTACCAACTCGCTGTTGGTAGTTATATCTGGTGGGAGGCATGTTCCCTTGATAAATCGCTTGGAGGCTTCCTATGTCTACACCGACTTCCATAGTAGTAGTAACATTCAGCATGTCAATTGCTTTGGTAAGTTTGTTGCCAGAGTCAAGAATGATGTCCTTGAACTGAAGCAGACGGGTGGTCTGATCATCGGTTTGTCCGGTAAGTTCCTCTGAATGTAGTCTTTTTGGTTTGTGAGGTTCTTTTTTAACATCATATGAGATGTAGTTTGTTTCCCACAAATCGTCAACTATACCTGAAGGATTAATTGGAAGTTTCTCTCTGCAGGCCGTGTTAGTACAGAAGCCCATTCCTCTGTGCAGATGGACTCTTCCACATTTCTTGCAAACAAAATATGGGTCACCAGAATATGATAGGGAGAAACGCAATGGTTTATCGAGCTTCAACTTTCCCGTTCCGTCAGTTGCCACTTTTATCATGGACTCGCTTACTTTTTCTCCTAATGCTGTCTCATCAACATCTGCTAATCTTGCTAATTCTTTAACAGCCTTCTTTATAGATTTTGGGAAGTTAGAGTAGTTAGGCATATCTATAGCCTCAAAGTCCCCGCTATATCTATAATGATCACCATATATCCTTACGAATGCATTTATAACACCTTCGAGAGATAATGCATTATTTGTCAGGTATCCATTTTTGTCAAGGTAGGACCTCATGTTTTCTACTTCGGCAACTCCGGTAATGTCTTTTGATACCACATAACCAAGTCCTGCAACTTCGGTATTGACATTCATGTATTGACCGAAGCAATTACTGAAGATATTTGCCTCGAGTTTCTCATAAACAATTTGCCATAAATGCTTGCTAGTCTTGTCATTACTTTTATTGCCCCTATATGGAATATCGCATGCCTCCTTCAGCATTTTTTCGTGGTTGGCTGAAAAATCGTACAGGGTATCCCAATAACGGCCATACTCTGCTGGGTACATGTCCAAATATTCGCTGCCGGCAGGATTGATTCCTAGTTTCAGCAGTTCGGTGACTATTTCACCATCGATCATTCGATCTGTTTTTGAGATCAAATTGTTTAAGTCAATGTACTTATCTAAAGGAGTATAGGCATTTATTTTTGCAATCATGTCGGCTATGCTTCCCCCGGACATTAAGATTGAACTTAATGCATTTTTTTCGCTGATGGAAATATCGTTATTTGGAGCAATCTGCCTATCAATAATGCGTCGGATGTCACGTCCTGCATTTAATAGATCAATTATGTCCTCCTTCAATTCAGAAAGACTTTGAGAAATTGATCCTCCAACCTTATTTGAGATTAAATTGATGAAGGTCAAACGCAGCATATCACGATAATGCTCTCTTGCAATCAGTTTTGACTGTTCTGCTGCATCCTGTCTACTATCCGAGAAACCGATGAGTTTTGGCAAATGGTTACCATTGGGGTCCAATTGATACAGTAACTCTTTGCTGAATATCTGGTTGTTTCGTCCCATACCGGTTCGGAAACTACGGATAGGAGACTGTGTGTATTTCCTAGTTCGATAGTCTTTTTCACAGGCGGGACATTTGCAAGGGAGCGCCTTCAATACCTTAGAGTCAAAATCGTCAATAGCGGCTCCATTACTATTGCGTGGATTATATAAATATCCGGAAATGTATTCATTCCTTTTTGTGTGGGGCACATTATATACGACAGAACCATCATATGGATTGAGGAACGCTTTTTTCCAGGCTCCGTGGCGGTCATTGTTACCATTTTCGCGTTGTGAGTGACCTCCGGCAATATTGACAACTCCAAATCTCTCATATTTTCCAGATGTAGGATCTGTGCTATACCACTTATCATGTGATGAAGGATCTTCTATTGATTGGGCATCGCTTGGCCAGAACAATGCGTACTCCCTTATGTTTTTTCGTTGTACCATAGGGGTTGCCTGCATGTTTGGAATTATGTCCAACTTTGGGCTGTTGAGGGAAAGCGAAACGCCACCATTGATGTCTGTTCTATTTCCACCTATATACAGTTCTCCGCAGCATTCGCAACGCAGAAGTTCAAGTACTTTATGCTGCCCGTTGGAAGATACTTCTTCTGGGTGGTATAAAATCTCTCCAATAGGGCCGCAGTTATTTTTGTCAGGTAAAAGTTCTCCCCAAATTCCGTCTATATATCGATAGAACTGGTGAAATCTGAGGCTTGGGAGTATATTGTTGTTAACTGCCCCTCTAAAAATGAGGAAACCTCGGATGGCGCCGTATGTTGGACAGCCGTTCAGCTTATTGAAATCGGACAATGGGAAGGTGCTGATCTCTTTTGTCGTCAGGCTCTTAAGATCCATGTATATCTGTCCGGAATAGTCTGAAAGGAATTCTGAAAACGAACCTGAATAGTGAATCGATTTCAGAAAGTCCAGTTCTATTATGCCTCTTTCTTTTTCGCTTTTGATCTGGTAATAAGCTGTGTTAAATGAGTTGTTGAGATAGAAAGCATCGAATTTACTGTAATCCAAAGGCGTAAGGTCGGGTTTTGTTTTGGGGACAAGATCATACCCGTTTTGAATTTCAAACTTATGATTTGGATCATATATACCGAAGAAGTCATTCAGAAAAGTATGTGCATCTCCAAGCGAAGCACTTGATGCAAATATCCTCAATTGAGGATTTTTCTTGCCATCCTTCATAGGAGGGACACCAATTCTTTTCAGGAACATGCGAAGAAGGTAAGCCACTTCTGCACCAGCAGTACCTCTATGGAGATGAAGTTCATCGACAACAATATGGAAAACAGCGTCGGGATTGTTTTCGAAATATTCTCGAGTCCTGTCAAACATCTTTTGTTCCTCTTTTCGCATTAGCATGATATTTAACATGCTAATGTTAGTAATGAGAATATCAGGGCATTTTTCCTGCATGTCATCCCTGGTTATCATCTCTGCAGTGAAAGAAGACTCGGATAATCTTGGTGATACGAAAATATCATCAGGTTCGCATTCTCCGTTAAGGGCAGAACGGCTGAGAGATTCAGTCTGCTTTTTCATCTTGTAAAGTTCATCGGCTGTATTAGGATCCTTTGCTTTCAAGGTACTGCCGTTATAACTGCCGAAGAACAGTCTGTTTCCGTTGCAGGTGGTGTCAAAAAATGCACGTATGTCGTCACTGTCCAGGGCTTTCCTCAATCGGCCAACCTGGTCGGCAACAAGAGCATTCATAGGGTATAGAAGCATTGATCTTATTGCATCAGGACGGTTTTCATGTTTACGTTGGGATGCTTTATATTTCCCGTCCTGATCTGTTGTTTTCCACCAGCATGGATCATATGGAATACTTGGAACATTCCATGTTTGAGCCTCCTTTAACAGTGATGCGAACAATGGCAAAAGGAATGATTCTGTTTTTCCAGATCCGGTTCCTGAGGTGATGAGCACGTCCTTACCTTCTCCATATCCTTTACACAACATCTCATACTGATGCCTGTATGGTTGATAGTTCATCAATCCTTTGGAAATAAATTCAGCGTACCCGTCTGGCAGTGCTTTGATTCTAGGCGTTGAATTGATGTAATCTCCATCGGAACATAGAGACGAAAGATCTTTCCCCATGGATTCATACTTGGGCATGAGTTCGCAATACGGTTCTTTAGCCAAGTTTCCGTCTAACTCTAGTTTCTTGTTCTTTCTCTTATCAAGATCTTCATACCTTTCTTGATTGAAACGGTACATAGTCCTGAAGTATCTCAGGTAGTCTTCTTTAACTTTTTCAAAAGCTCCAATAGGGTCCTTTGCAAGCAGTTGCTCATAAAATTCGTATGTTTCCATAATGATACTCACCGGTGTTAATTCTTTGTCTGTCTATTATAGGTATAGTCAAAATTCTTGATTTGTCTATATTTTTGGGAACCACTCCTTTGTATGTGTTCCCAAGTTTCAGATTTTGGGTGTCGTTCTTAAAGATGATTGAAATAGCCTCATTTGCGTCTTCTGATTCCACTTTGCGGAAGCAATTGCTTCTCGTGTCATTATAATACACATCTTTTCCTATCGCAAAAGCTAAGAGATCTGTTGAATAATATAACAATATCAGGTCCTTTTTGTTGCTATACTGCCTTACTTGTTCCATGCGGAAGTGTCTGTTGGCAGAACGCGCAAAGAATACAACCTCAGAATCAACAATAAGGTTTGTGACACTTCGCCCAGAAAGCTTACTGACAGCTTCCATTATGACTGTGTTTCTTGTGTTTGTTGCATTTGTTGTATAGATTCTTCGCTCAGTAATAGGCGAAATATTTATTCCCAATGACTTCTTTTGATCAACAATGAAGACTTTTTCAATGGTAGGCAGGCCCAAATTTGAATCACATAATGCGATATCAAGTACGTCTGGTCTTCCCATTCCCTTTGTAAACGATAATCTCGCAAAATCAATTGTTCTTCCAACCTGATTCCAATTGAGAAGGCAAACAGGATGTTTTTTGTTTATTTGAGTGTATACTCGAGCCAATTGTCTCGGGATAAGTCTTTGATGTGTGCCGTCGTAGAAATATCTGTGTGTCAAATAACTCCCGCTGGATGATTTTGTACAAAGGATTTCATGCCCATGGCTGTCAGACACCATGCAGGGTGCTGGCTGTTTTACTTCTCCTGTATATGTGTCGCCATTCTCAAGTATTTTAAATTTCTTTTCGAAGCCTGACATGTTTTCCATGATGGAAATCAAATAGTATGATATCTGAAAGTCAAACCTTCTCCAACTGATTTTTCCATTTATGTCTATCAATATCATGTCTGGTAGGCAGGCGTATTCTGGTCGATACTGAATAGCCTCTGAATCGAACGGCCTTTTCCGATATACCTTCCCCGAACCGCTGTCGCCAACAAGAGAGTGATAGTCCTCAATACTGTATACGCCCTTCAATAAATATGCGCTTGCATAGCCGTTGATGCTATAATCGCTCTTCTCCACATATTTGGGAATAAGCTGATTGATATATTCTTTCTTTTGGATATCATAATATGCTGTAAGGTATCCAAGCCTTTTGAGGGCATAGATTACAGACTTCCTGTTATCCGGTGTAGGTGTGATTCCATGAAAAGCCAGTGCAAAGTTTAGAGCACAGGCCATATCTCTACTTGATATACAGCCTTTAGAGTCAGCAATGTCAAATAGAATCTGTAAAAGGATATCAGAACCTTCGGTTTTATCACTTAAATTGTACTGAAGAACATGTATTCCGGAATTCTTATTATTACTACTAGGATTCGGCATCTCAAAACTTCCAATTTCCCCCCAACCATTCATCTTGTAGAGAATACTTTCGTTGTCCCATTGCAGTTTATATGAAATCTTTTCGGGTAAGATAATATCTTTCCCTTTTTGGACAGTTAGCACTCCACTAATCAGCTTGCAATTTGATGGGCGGATTCGGAAATATTGTTTTCCGTCTCTGCCTTGCAGTTGCGTAGGTATCTTTTCAGGTTCGCTGCCTAACCTATTGGGTTTCCAAAATAATTCTTCTTCCGGTTTTAATATAATGCTGAACCATGAGCCTACTCGATGTAGTTGGTGGCTATCTTCAGTCGACGTACGTTTAGCGTCTTTCTTTATCTTTCCTGGTGTATACCCGAAGATGTCATAGGAACAATAGTTAGGAACGTGAACATCTTCAGTACGAGACCAAGATGGCTCTATTATCTTTTTGTTATCCCTTTTTATGAGTGCAATGTAGTCTTTCCCGTTTTGAGGTTCTTCAACTTGCAGATAGTAGTTCTCAGTAACTCTCTCAAAGAAAAGACTTTCCCAACCGGTCACGTCTTCACAAACATTCTCCAGCTTGTATGTTCCGTTGCTGGTTTGAAAATGGAAGGGTAGACGCTCCTCCAGTGTGGTGTTATCTGCTATTACTTCATCGAATGGGAGATCCTCCTGGATGTTAAATTCTGACTCGTTGAAGGATATGTTGAATGGGTAATGGTCATTATCGCTTAGCATGAAGAAACAAGGATCCCCATTATAATCAAATTCAAAACCATATTTCCATTTGACTATCCTCTCTTGGATAGAGTTGTTGTTTATGGAATCCTTAACGGGCTTGCCGTAATTTAGGTCCTTTCGCAAAATATTTTTTATATAAGCAATATTCTCTTCTTTTATGACAAAGTCGAGAAGTTCTTTCTTGTTTGCCTTGTCTAGAACTGGAATCAGATGGTTATCAACAAAGGACTGATATGGTTCATATCCCCATTTGAGGTTATAAATCTCAAGGAGATCAATAAAATCATCTCTAAGTTCTTTCTTAAGTACAAGATGATATTTCATGCGGCTCATGTTTCTTTGTGTCCCGCATAGCATATTGTCAGCATTGAAATATGGAATATCCTTATGAAGTTGCTGAAGCAGGGTATCCACCAATTGACCTGGTTTTCCTGCATAATTTGCCCCCAAGTAACTTTGTGCTCTCTTTTGAATATTTGCATGTTTTGCTCCGTCTAGACTTGCTAATAGCATGATAGAACATAGCATTGCAAAATAGGCGGGGGTGTCATCATTAAACTTCAGTTCTGAAAGCCCTTCAACCAGACCATCCCAAGTTCTAACCTTTCTGAGGACCTCTACATTACCTTTGAATTGTGTCCAACTACCGGAGAACTGGCTATATGTTTCATTGGTTAAAAGCGTGGATGACAGGAAGCAGTCTTCCCAGGTCTGATTTTGTGGTTTGACAATATTTGCTTTTGTCCCTATTTGCTTAAGTATGTCACCGTCTATATATAAAACAGCATCTTCTGTCCTTGTTGGAAAGAAGTGAGAAAAGAGCGCTTTATTCCATTGGCGATATTTGTTGAAGTTAGGCATGCTGTCTTTTATTTCAAATGTATTTCACATAATCGGGACTCTCTTCTGCTATTTCTTTTAAGACTGTGTCCACAAATGAGCCTTTTGTAATGCACAGAACCAGAGTATCAACAGCTCTTGTTAGCGGAATCAAAGACCATAACCCTAACATATACTGTTTTGCTGCCTTATATTTAAGCTCGTGATAGTCATGCGGATGACTTTCCGAAAATAGTTCGTCAAACCTAAGGCATACTGTCGTCCAAGCTTCCAATCCTCGACAAGATTCATAGGTGAATACGCGACATTCCTCATTCTTATAGTTTTCAATACTGTAAATGCTGTCTCTAGTTTTTTTGTCTATGCCGTCATAGATGTGAATGCCTTTTTCGTGATACTTGTCCCGTAATTTGAAATGTTCGTCTTCTACCAAGGAATTCGGGGCAAGCAGCATCAGGTCGTAAGCGGTACATCCGTGTTCTTTTGTGTCTTCATATAAATTCTTGTGCAGATCCGGTGTATATTGGTACGCTACAAATACGCGACCACCAGGAATATTTGAACTTGGGTCTACATCCCAGAAAATACCTAATTTGCTAGCAAATTTCTTCGCAAATATTGCTAGGTTTGCCCTTTGCCTCAAATTGCTCTTCAATTTCGGGAATGAAAGATCTCCCCAATATGTATGTTCGGACGAATACATGAACTGGTCAACGCCATCTGCAATTACGATATGTGCATTCTTGCAGTAATGCTTAAGAAGTTCTGCTTCTGAATTCTTCCAATCTTGTGCTTCATCAACAAATACGTACTCGTAATCATAATTGATTGGATGATTGTCTTTTGTTTGTAACAAACTGGTGATAGCGTATTCGAAATCTTTTTCGATGTCATATGAATTTCTCCATATCCCTGTCCTTCTCAATAGTCCAATCATAAAAGAATGCATTGATTGCATTTCAAGAGATGATACGGGTGAGTTTAATATCTGCATCGTGTGTTTAAGATCGGCGATAAGAGCTGTATTATATGTCAGGAATAGACATTTGTTGCCATTCCTGCTTAAATACACCGCCGTTTGCAGGAGCATAATTGTTTTACCGGTTCCGGCATGTCCTGCAAGTACAACCATCTGTTCTTGCTGATTATGTAATTTGTTGATTATGTCCCGTTCCATAGACCCCTTCTTCATGATATTAATCCTTCGAAGTGACATGGTGTCTGCTCCATCACATTTTGAACAGAACAGGTCCGCTACCAACTTGATCTCATCCTCTGTTGCGTTGCCAAAGCCTTGGACAAATCCATTATCGCGTAATCTGGATTGCCGTCCAATAGCCTTAAAGAATTCCTCTGCTGAAGAATCACTAACAAGAACATTACTGTCGGTTAGACCTATTGTCTCGGTAAAATCATCATAACCTATGCCCTGTAACCAGATGAGATTGGATATGAACGGTACTCTAATGCCCGATTGCTTGAGCGGGCCTTCCAAGAAACGTCTAATTGAGTTTTTCTGATCTTCGCTCTGGATCGTTACATTTTCCCACTCGTTTCCGTATTTAACTTTTAGGTGTGTCCCATCCCTCATGATGCCACAGGCACTATGTGATTTAATCTCGATGGTCGTAAAAAAGTTCCGGATCTCAATATCATGAAGCCCACATATTTGGTCTACATAATAATCTTTCAGATGTCCAATCATGATAAGATCAACATCATGACGTCCGGTCGCAGGGTGAATATCAACACTCGGGATGATCCAAATATTGCCTTCAATAGATGAAAGTCCCTCTTCGAGTCTATCCTTCAATTCTTTTGCTGCCTCCATTTCATTGGAGACTACATTTATGTAGTGCACGTATATGTTGGCCATGACTGGAAATTAATTTGTTGTTATTTGTGGCGGTGTATGCCTTGGTAAAAAGCAAATATATGTGGTTATCCGCCAGTTATACTGGCTAGTCTTAATAAGACATCAAATTTAATATTTTTCTGCCAACTATTCACCATTTCAAATATTTTTCTGTGTAGGTTGGGCGTTTCGATATATTTCTTCTGAGTTTTTCAGTTTCTTGTACCCAAAATTCCTAACTTGAATTATTCATAAAGAAAGTAAATGAGTCCTCATAATTATTTGGTAATCAGGGGATTAAATATTAAAAACAAAAAAACATTTTTCCTTTACTCTATGAGCAAAATTACTTCATATTCCGCAGATTGCCAAACTTTTCCTGCACTGTTTGAACTTGCGCCAGTGGCCGGCAAGAAAGTGACGGTAGATTTCTCTCCACCCGAACTCTCCTCGCTCGGCGGACTGCCGCTTCTAAGCCGTCCTTGTTGTTGATGGGTGAAACGCCTCGCCTCATGGATGAATGGCCGGATGCTCCTGTGCTTTGGGGTGCTGTGCCTACCATGGTGGATGAGCATCAGATTCTCGGTCAATTCATCCTTACTGGATCTGCAGTTGTGAACGGAAGTAAAATCCACCATTCGGGAACGAATGTCGAAGACTTACATTCGGGAACATAATAAAACGGACGAACTTTTCTGGAAACGCTTAGCAAATATTACACACTATCACAAAAGTTAGTTCCTTGTTGCGTATATTCAATAGACAAAGCGTTTTGAGATTTTTTTTTGGGGGGGGCGTACTTGTAGATGGATCCAAATGGTGCGAAAGGCCAATGGTGGCCTTTCAAAATTGAGAACGTATTATTTGTTTTTCAAGTCGGAGAACACCTTTGACAAATAATGAAGTCTCTCTTCCGTGACTTTGATTGCTCTGGATTTTCTTGGGGATGTTTGAGTCGTCTTTCGAAAATCAATATTGAAAAACACCTTGAATGGAGGAATTGTAGAAACTTCCATAAATTCGGAGGGTGTATACTCAATAAAATCAAAGGTCTCTTCAGTGGACTCACGTGCAACCACAAAACGAAAATGGTCTGGATCTTTTAATGCCTGTATCCATTCGGTAAGTGTTGCTGCCCCGAAATAATTTTTCTCTTGCGATGTTTTCTTTATCTCGAAATACCAGGTATTCCCGTTTTTCTCAGCTGTTATGTCAGCAGGGCTTGCTATAACTTTAGGATTGCTATACCCATTGGATTTAAGGTGCTCCACATATGCTGCTTTTGCCTTAACATCTGACTTTTTGTTACTGTTCATAAAATCTAATTTGTTGTTGGTTATTGTGCTACATCACCCACGGACGAGACTTCGCGGCATTCCTGTCAGCCTCTTGGAGGAGTCGGCAAAGTGGTATGTTTTCGGATTCACGCCGTTCGCGTTCGTGAGGACTGCTGTGGAAATCCGGACATCGCATGTGCCACCAAATGGCCATCTCCTCATCATAATTCAGCGGGAGCAGGCATCTTCTTTTTAGTATGAACATTGACCTGACTCCGTGTCCTCTCTTGATTTTTTCATTGTCGCGGCATGCGACTCCCTTGTCGTTCATGTAGTATTGGTCACTTTTACAGATGTCATGAAGAAGAGAGCAGATGGTGACGGAAGTGGTCGGAAGAGGATGCGGCAACTGTGAGTTTAATCTCATGGCCTCCTCGTAGACATCCAGGGAATGCTTTGCCAGTCCGCCCTCATTGTTGTTGTGATTCGAAACCGAAGCCGGCGCCGTGAAGAAGCCGTTGGAATCCATGTATTCAAGCACGTTGCCGATATTCTCCCTTCCGGTCGAGAGCAATAGTCCTGTTATTTTTTCTTTTATGTCCATTTCTCTCAATTGTTAACTAATATATCTTACAGCATAAGTCAGTAAATCTTACATGAAAATAGTGAATTTTATTTGAATTCCATGTCTTGCCCGAATTCGACCCGGATGCGCTCAATGTCTTGTTTTTATGGGCACCATCAGTTTCACACGATATTTCTGTCTTACAAACCAGTATCCGGAATAGCCGGCATTGTCCAGAA
>ERZ1026772.1390-NODE-1390-length-13232-cov-10.006299_pt1 | contig 13232 bp, 15 predicted proteins | sample MGYA00380124_ERZ1026772 | MGnify/ENA primary metagenome ERZ1026772 (study PRJEB33269, sample SAMEA4719760) | human gut metagenome | biome: human-associated habitat; feature: organic feature; material: feces | place: Cameroon | collected 2013-10 ...
TTATCTTTTCTTATCTTTAACTGTTCAAGGTATGAATCTCTCTTAATCTCCACAATGTCACTCCTTATTTTTGTGCATTGCACAAATTTTAGTAATGTTATTTTACTGCTAGATCATTTTTGCTTCAATTATAAAGCATCTGGTGTGTCATAAGGCGCAATCGGCGTGAATCTGGTTACAACGGTTCCGTCAGGTTTTGTTTCATTGATGTAATTCTGACAGTTCCTTGCTGTAATAGTCGTAGATGAGATTCTGGAAAGCAACGCTTGTCTGGGCGCACAATCTCGATTTATCGTTTTATCACTTCTTCCAACGTTATAACCCTTCCATATCCAGATTCACTATTAGCTTTCCAATTTTCCGTTCTTTTAAGAGATAGCACATATAGACAGGAAGATATACCACGGCTCCCTCCTGTTCCACATTTGCTACCGATAAAACATATGCCTTCTCAATATGATAATCGGGAATTTTCATAAAGTTATCCAAGGCTTTGTGTGCCTTGTAGGCTTTCCCGGATTTTACCTCAATTGGAACCACTTTTCCCTCCATTTCGACCAGAACATCCAGTTCCCCTATATTTTTCTTTTTACAGAAATAGGGTTCCAGACCATTGGAAGTTAATTGCTGAATCACAGCATTTTCAAAGTGAGCGCCGTTATTTACTTCGCTGTTTTTATTGATCAGTTCCAGTTTGGTTTCCGCCGGATATGCACTGGTAAGCAATCCGGTTTCATTGGAGAAAAGCCGGAACACATTGCTGCTCTTGCTCGCTTTGAGAGGAATAATGGGAGCTTCCACGTTATATACCGGCAACGCGACTCCGGCATCTTTCAGCCACAAAAAACTGTTTTCATATCTGTCAAACTTTAGCTCTTTGTCCAGCATTGTAAATACAAATTTTTTATTCTGTTTGTTTAATTCTGCCGGAATGATATCATAAATAGATATCAATTTTAGTTTTTTATCTTCACTCTCATATTGAGAGAAATCCTCTTTGTATAGCGCTACGATATCCCGTTGTACTTTATCCACCTCCCGAATATCTTTTGTAGCAATATAGCTTTTTACCGCATCCGGCATGCCTCCAACAATAAGGTAGATAAAAAACAGAGATAATAGCTTTTGGTGTATAAATTCATCCACAGGCTGGTGTGTTTCAAATTTTTCTTTTAACATTTCCAAAGTTGTTTTTGACACATTATTCGCTATCATGAATTCTTCAAAATCCATAGGATACATTCTTAGGAACGTTAAATATCCCACTGGAACCGACGCTATTCCCTTAAGCTCTACTCCTAATAAGGATCCGCTCATTACATATTTGAAGCTGCCTTCTTCGACAAGAAACTTTATCTTTGTCACTATTTCCGGACATTTCTGTATCTCATCAAAAAAGACGACAGTTTCCTGTGGCTTACAATCTTCCGGCATAATCATTTTTAATTTCACCAGAAACTCATCCGCACTCATTTTGACATTGAGATAATCTATCAGATCCGGCTGATCTATGAAATTTACTTCAAACTTGCGATATCCGCTTTTGGCAATTTCCTCTCTTATAAGCCAGGTCTTTCCAATCTGTCTGGCTCCTGTCACCAATAATGCTTTATCAGAACTTTTCAACCATTCTTCTATAATAATGGAGTCTTTTCTATACATATATTTTCTCCTCCCTTTTTAACAATACATCTCTTGCCCCGTTTTTTCAATACGATTCATAATATTTTGCCCCGTTTTTTCAATTTTATTATATGCATTTTGCCCCGTTTTTATTACTTCACTAAATTGACTTACTTTTCCGTGTATCGGTATATAAACACTGTTTATTTCATGCAATCATCCAGAAAGCAGCAGAAAAAGAAAGGGAAGGCAACCGAAATTGCCTTCCGCTCATTCTAAAACCCAGATTTAAAAATTCCCTGCAAGTGTTGTCTCAAACACCGGCAGATAGTCGCTGATAAAACGATCAGCAGCGCTGCTGTCATACTTGGTGACCTCCAGATGTATGTTCAGTCCTGCCCCATTTTCCTTATCATAAATCAAATATCGCTGATAAGATCTTTTATTACTGTTATCATCAAAGTCAGTCATCCTGTATACCGTATATCCATCTGTGTCTGCCAGTATGACATCATCAGTGGATGGCGGAAGTGCAACATTTGTCGTCTGGCATTTTACTGTTATCATAAAGTTATCAAATGCAGCCTCTATACCGCTGTCCGTATATCCTGTAATATACTGTCCGCCGGGAGCAAGTATCGTAAGTCCATCCAGTCCCAGACTTTTATAATCATAAACAGATTCATCTATTTTAAAATCAAGACCAGCTACCAGTTCTGTCATATCTGATACTGTAACTGCACCGGTATCAACATCCACATCCCCTATCACTTCTTCGTACCGGGGATCTGATGATTCATCCCCTGCTTCTCTGATCTGCGGTACAAGAGATACATTGGCACCTGTTCCATTTGTCTTTTCCTCCAAAGCTTCTCTGTGCAGTTCAGTCATGGTTTCCTGATCCTGTGCCAGATCAAGTCCCATTCCTTCAAAAATACCTGCCTTCAGCTGTTCGATATAATCCATCATATAGGCACTTCTGTCTACGCCCACTTTTTTTCCTATTTTCAGTTGTAAACGGAAAAGCACCTCATCTGCCTCACTTGCTTCCTCACTGTTTCTGATATAAAAAGTTGCTTCTGCCACTGTTTTTTTACCGTATAGCTTGATCTCATAACTTAATGTATAGTCTCCATTATCCAGACTGTTATACTGACAATATACACTTGGCGCAACATTAGTCGGTACATTCCGTTCTGCCATATCCTGCCCGTTTGCAAAGATTTCTCCATCTGCGCCGGTGCCGTTCGTGAACATCCGGCCGCCGCTTCTTTTCTCCGTGACAAATCCAATACTGTAGTAATCGCTCATATTGGGATTAAATATCTCGTAAAATTTCATGTCATCGGCTTCTCTTAACTCACAGCCTTCTACCACAGGAATCACAATATCAAACGGATATGCGTAATTATTGCACTGCTCCTTCATGGAAATGTCTGCTGTATCCGTAATCCGGAACTGTTCATCCCCGGCCAGTACATATTCGTCCTCTGCCGGAGTACTCTGTTCCTCCCCGCTTTTCTCTATCGTATTTTCCTCTGCCACATTTTCTTCTGCCGCTTCTTCCCCGTTCACTGTTTCTTCCATCGCCGTATGATCTGTACTGCTGCCTGTCTCTTTGCTGCCACAGGCCGCCACATTCAGACACAGAAGAAGTCCAAGCAGTAAAACAATATTTCTTTTCATGTATTCTTATCCTCTCTTATAGGCCAAAGAAATCCCTTAAAACACCAAAATAAAATTTCGTGCTGGCTGTTTCCTCGTTCATCTCTGTGCTGTCAGTTCCAAACTGCTCTTTGAAACTCTTTGCATACTGCAGATCCTCCAAATATTCTGCAAATCTGTCAGGTGCTTCCTCCTCTTTGCTCTGTGTTTCCTCCTCCGGTTCTTCCTCTTCTTCCGTATCAGGTTCTCCATACAGCAGTGCTGCATTCAGTCTTTTGTCAAAGTCATCCTCTTCTGCTTCCTGCATGTCTCTTTCGTAAAATTCTGGCACAGTCTCCTCTTCCTTCTTCTGCTCATCTCTTCTCAGGCTCTCAAAGTCTACTGTTCCTGCTACCAGCTTTCCATGTTCAAATGGCTTCTCATATCGGAAAACCTGCCGTGTTGCCACCTCCAGGATATTTACTCCAACAGACACTTTAACCTCTGAACCCTGAATCTCCGTCCAGGCATGTGTATAGTACTCCTCGCCATCTTCCTGCCATACGGCCATGGCCACACAGCCATAGGACAGCCTTGCATACATTTCCTTCAGATCCTTCCAGTGCGCATTACAGTTACAGACCAGATTAATAAGGTTTAGTGTATCTTCTGCCAGAATGATCTCATCCTGTGAAGGCAGATAATGCTCTATATTTTCCTCTACTTCCCACTGTTTCACAGCATTGCCTCCTCTTCTGTTCCATCCACTTCCATCATAGCCACACTTGCATAACTTTTCGATGAACTTCCACCATTTGCCCTCATAAGATTACAGATTCCATGAACAATTCCATAAAGAACCAAAAGACCGGCAAGCACAGCCAGAACCATTTTAGGAAGCATCATCGGTTTATCACTCTTATTTTTCAGATATGCCTGTACCTTTTCCTCACTTACAGGATGTGCGATCTGCTCAGGGCTGTCCCAGTCATCCTTAATTTCCACTCTTCTTACCTTTCTGATATCGCCATCCTGAACCTGATAATCATTGATATTTTCCATTGTCATTTACCTCTCTGCGTATTTTAAATTTGCCATTGTCTTCCATATCGGATATGTGTCATCCTGATTTCCGGTACTGATCTGTGTATATACCCTGTTTTCTCTTAAAACAGTTTCTTCATCTGTGATTCCGGGAATTCCGTTTTCGAAATAATAATAATGGTATTCTCCTTTCTTCAGTCCGCCCTTATCACTGAGTTCTTTTCTTGTTGCCTGCATATGATCCCTTTTTTTCTTATCCAGAAGAGCATACGGCAATAATGCCATATACACTCTGTCCATAAAATTCTCTCCCCGGTTTTCCTTTCTCCTGTTTTCCACACTCGCAATCTGGCTGCTTATAAATGAAGCACCGCCAAAGGCAAAGTCAATCGGTACCCTGTTATTTGTAACACTCAGCTGCAGATCGCCGCCCGTAAGCATAATATTGTAGCAATACGGATCGCCGGCGGTAATCACACCTTTTGACTGCAGAAAATACTCAATCGCCGTGATATGATCCTGATTCTGAAGATAAACATTATATACATTATGTGTTTTACTTCCTATTTTCTGTACCCAGTTTTTATCTTCAAAAGCTCCTGTAAATACACCACCCTTATTTTTGCATTCAACCACATAAAGCCAGTTATCTGTAATGATGATGGCATCCACTTCCTGATAATTTCCGTTTGGCATAGGTACACATACATTAAATAATGTCTTATGCGGCACCTTTAGTTTCCGGCTCATCACATAGGCGTTAAACTCACCAAGCAGTCCTTTATCATTTAAAACCTCTTTTCTTGTGACACCTGTTGCAAGAAAATACTCAGATTCCTCCGGCTTTTCAAAGAAGCAGGCTACCGCTCTGACATCAAAAACAAGCAAAAACAGAATCACCAGCAGCAATGCTGTCAACAAAATTTTTTCAATCCACGTTGCCTTGTCATAACTGCCCTGATAGCAGACCATAATCACGAAAAAAGGCAGTAACGCCAGGAAATAAGCCCACATACCAAGCCGCTGGAATTTTTTAAACCCCTTAATAAATCCACTTCCAAAGGTCTGGAAAAAAATACTGTTCATAAATAAATCTAACATCTTACTATCCTCCATTTGTATGTTTTATATCATTAAGTACCCTCATAATTCTTTTGGGTTTTAAAAATTTTTATTTTTTAATCAGGAAACTTTCCTGTAAATATAATCGGGAATATCCCGGAAGGCATATGTATCCCAGTCTTCTGTGTCAGGAATATCTACAAACACCATTCCCTCTTCATTTAAATAATAAAATGCGATTCTGCGATCTATCGGATTTCCTTCAAGATCTGTCAGCTTCAGTATTTCAAGATCTTTTCCCTGAAAATGAAGTTCCTGCCCGTCCAGTGTCCAATATCCCTCATATTCTCCAAGGGTCAGATAAAAATCATCCGAAATATATTGTTTTTCTGAACCGGTCTGCTTCACATACATTACCTGACCAGAAGCTCCTTCCTCCGGCTCCCACTTTTCGTACTCGTCTAAATTTTCTATTTCTGCAATTGTTTTTGGTGCCACTTCCACTGCCTCTTCTGCCGGTATTTCCTGATCTGCCACTTCTGCATTTTCATCGTCGGTTTCTTCTGTTTCTGCAGATACTCTATCCTCTCTGTCTGCCTCTTCCCCGTCTGTCAGTCCAGCCTCATTTCCAATCTCATTTTCTGGTGTTTCTTCGCTGATTACCTGTTCTTCCCTCTCCGGAATTTCTGTACTGTTGCTGTTTACAGCGTTGATAATTCCCACAGTCCCAAGCCCTGCTGCACCTATGATTCCTGCAACGATCACTGCTTTTATTGCCGTGCTGAAAGAAGCAGATTTCGTCATGCCCGCTGCAGCCCTGCCTGCTGTTTTTGCTGCTTCAGCTCTGCCTGTTTCCTCTGCTGACTCGGCTCCGCCTGTCACTTCCCCCGCTCCCTTTGTAGATATAGAGGTTGCCTGCAGCCCTACATTCCTGCATGCACCGCAATAGATTTCCTGTGCTGCCTGCGCTGTAAGTGTAGTTTTATCCGCCATCAGCTTAATAGCATACCAGAAGACAGGAAGTGCAACCACATGCAGTCGATACCCTTCTTTCTTCTCCTTTTCCTCTACTCTTCCTCTGATATATTTTCTTGCATAATTAAGCCGGCTCTTGATCGTACCTGCTGAGCATTCCATCAGTTCTGCAATCTGCTCCACCTTCAGTCCATCAAAATAGTAGGCAACAACTGCTGTTTTCTGCAATTCCGGAAGTTCTTCTATTATTCCTCTGATAATGTCGGCCGTTGCCCTCTGGTCTGCGGTCAGCTCTGGCATGGAAGAAATATCATTGCTCTCAATGGCATCAAATATTCCTTCCGTATCTTCCGTTAATAAAACCTCTTTCCGTTTCCTGTAGATCTTCATTCCCTGATTATAAGTTATCCCATCAAGCCAGGAATACAGAGCCTCCGATGCCTGTAATGTATGTATGCTTTTATATGCTTCTGTAAAAACGATTTGCGTCAGATCCTGTGCATCTTCTTCCTTCTTCATGATCTGCCTTGCCCTGAAATACACTCTGTTGTAAGTTGCGGAATATACTTCATTAAAGCCTTTTTCTTCACCATTTTTCATCTGTTCTATGGCTTTTTTCAAACTGTCTTCCATAATTGTCTCTCCTTTGTACTTTGCTCCCGGCAGAATAACTGTCTGCTCCTTTCTGACAATAAGTACCGACAAAGTACATACTGGTTTTAAAAATATCTTACTTCCTTCCTTACTCCTTGTCTACAAAAATATACCCAACATGCTGGGGATATTTTCCCCCTGTTTCTGACCATATAATAATTTTAAGGAGTTTATCAATATGATGTCATTTGCCCCATTGTGGAAAACATTAAAAGAAAAGAATTTATCTACCTACAAATTAATTAATGACTATGGCATCAGCAAGGGGACGATAGATAACCTGAAACATAACAGAAATGTTACTCTCCTGACTGTTGAACAGCTCTGCCACATTTTGGATTGTAAAGTAGAAGATATTGTTGTTTATATAAAAGATAACTAAAAAGGAACCGTCCAGCATGGTTAATATGCCAACGATTCCTCCTGTGTCCTGGCCTTCATTTTAAAGTTCAGGGCATATTTCAGATTTCGCTTCATACTGTAATTCTTGTCAGTTCCAAGAATACTGTCCACAAAGATGACAAGTGGATTTCTTCCTTCCATGGCTGCCGTTGTAGTCGTCATGCCGGACCATCTGGGATTGATCTCAATAATAAACCACTCTCCGTTCCGGTAAACCAGATCTACCTGCACCGTTCCTTTTAGATACCCCATAAATGAAGATACACTTATCTTTGGCGGAATGCTCACTAACATATGGATACGATCCGGCATGTTTTCCGTTCTGCCTGTTTTTCAAAAATCCTCTATTTCAGATTTTGTGAAAATAAAAAAGCCGACGCAATTTCAACTTTTACAAAAGTCCAAAATACATCGGATCAATCCTTTGACCCGATCGGTCATTATCCATTTTCCTGACTGGTTCATACAGTCCATTTTTAATAATGAGCAAAACAAAAGGCACTAACTGTTTTACGGTTAATGCCCTTTGGGTTAATCACTATTAAATTATTCGTCCAACATCAGCTTGCGTTTCTTAGCCTTATTTTTTAATCTCTGCATCTGTTCTTTTTCTATCTGCTGGATACTTTTTTCCGGTGTTGGCAAATCTTCCGGCATAGTTCCTCCAATCTTTTCAATCGCAGTTCTTACCTCTTTTCCAACATTATAATGCACTGATGTTGCTGTTTCCGCACCGACAATTTTATCTTTTCTTAATTTTTCTTCTGTCCTGCCTGTGTGTCTGGATTGCAAAATATGTCTGTCCTAATGCAATGACCTCTTTTCTGGGATCTCCATTCTGAACGATCAGATAGCATGCATATCTTGACAATTCATAATCTTTTTTGGGTTTCATAGTGACTCCAGCTTCAACGATTTTCCTGACCTCAGGAAAATCGTCTGGAATACTGTGTCCGCTGTTTTCACATGCGATCATTGCTCTTTTAATTACTTTTGCAAAATTCTCCCATTTTGCATAATCAAGTGCCGATCCTAATTCTCTCGCACTCCAATACTCGCTCCCATCTTTCCGAATATGCTTGATATCTTCAAATCTTTTCTACTGTTTGCAAAATTACAGCATCTTCCGTCTGCATATTCAATCCGGTATCTCATAAGCCCCTCCTATGCATAGACCAATTCATTTAAAATGATTTCATCTACCCGGCTTCTCACATTATTTGCCTGACGGATCCATTCCATTTGATCTCTGCTTTTCAATTCCTCAGTAATGCCTTCCTGTTGTCCTGATCGAAAGGGCAACCGTTTTTTGTTTTACTTCTTATGGTACTAAAGGCAGCCTCCCTCATCAGGAAGCTGCCTTTACAAACTCTGTCAGTTTCTGTCTTGCGTCCGGACTCAGATGCTTTGGTACCTGAATCTGGATCACCGCATATTCATCACCTTTTTCCGAAGCATTCTTCATGGATACGATTCCTTTGCCCTTCAGCCGGATCTTTGTTCCGGACTGGGTTCCTTCTTTGATCTTGCAGCTTACCCGCCCATTTAAGGTAGGTACGATCGCCTCACCGCCAAGGGCTGCTGTAGCAAAGGGAATTTCTACTGTTGTATAAATATCCATGCCCTTCCGTTCAAAGCCGGGTTTCTTAAGGACATTGACCTCCAGAAGCATATTACCGGCACCGCCGCCATTTCTGCCCGGCATGCCTTTGCCTTTCAGCCGGATCTTCTGTCCGGAATCAATACCTGCCGGGATATGAACCTGCAGGGATTCATCCTTTCCATCCGGTGACCGAAAATGAATCACCTTATCAGCGCCAAGAGCCGCTTCTTCAAAGGTAACATCCACCTTAGCCAGAATATCCTCTCCTTCCTGGCTGCGGCTTCTGCCCCCTCTTCCAAAGAACCCGCCATCCTCTTCAAAATCCTGCGTGTGGAAGCCTTTCGAATGGAAACCATTGCCGAAGCCCTTTCCTTTGAAGCCTCCGAAAATACCATCAAAAATATCATCCAGATTATCTCCGGAATAATGGAACTCCTGATAGCCGCCACCGGGACCGCCATTAAAATGGAAGGTACCATCTGAGCCAAAACCGCCCTGATAGCCACCGGCTCCGGAGTTGCCGCCCCCTTCGTCAAAGGCAGCATGGCCAAACTGATCATACAGTTTTCTCTTTTCCTTATCACTTAATATATTATAAGCCTCCGTGACTTCCTTGAATTTCTCTTCAGCGGAGGGATTGTCCTTATTCATATCCGGGTGATATTTCTTCGCAAGCTTACGGTATGCTTTTTTGATCGCTGCGTCATCAGCATTTCTTGCTACGCCAAGTACTTCATAATAATCTCGTTTATCAGCCACTGTTCTCACCCTCTTTTCTGCTTATTCAAAAAATGCCCCGGAAAGTCCGGGGCAGGTTACCTGTCATCCTTCAATGGCAACATGTTTCTTTGTTTCCACTGCCTTCGCTTCCTTCTTTGGAACATCCAGCTTCAGAATACCATTTTCAAACCTTGCATGAATATCGGTATCAAGGATATCCTCACCTACATAGAAGCTTCTGCTCATTTCACCGGCATAACGCTCTCTGCAGATGTATTTACCTTTCTTATCGGCTTCATCCTTGTCAAGTCCCTTGGCTGCTGATACAGTCAGATAACCATTTTCAAGCTGAACCTCGATCTCATCCTTCTTGAATCCCGGCAGATCCATGATCACTTCATATCCCTCATCGGTCTCCCTGATATCTGTCTTCATCATGTTCTTCGCATGCCTGCCATACAGCTTCTTATTTACATCCGGGAATCCGAAACCATCCATTAAATCATCAAAGAAATCTCTTCCATATACACTAGGCATTAACATAAGTCATTCCTCCATTCTTTCCTCTTCCTTTGTTCTACATGTAATATAACACCTATTATTAGCACTGTCAATAGGTGAGTGCTAATTATTTTGTGAAGATTTTGTGAACGTCACGAGTCATGCAAAATGGAGAAAAAACGCCCGGTAAGCAACTAAAACAGTCAAAAATTAACCACCTCTGTTCGATTGGTTCGGGAAAAGATGTGCGTCACTCTTGGCTGAAAGTGATTCGCTAATGCAGAAAATTTAGGCTAATATCGTTTAGCTATATACAGCAGTGCTCCATAGAGTTAATGACCTTAGGACAGTCCTGCACCTCATCAAAAATGATAAGGGTTTTTTCAGGCACGATTTTTTGACCGCTTGCCAGTATAAGGTTTTGTAGAATCCGGTCCACATCCTTGGTTGTTTCAAAAAATTGCTTATATTCTTCATTTTCGTCGAAGTTAAAGTAAGCTGTATTTTCATAATAGCGCCTGCCGAACTCTTTCAGAATCCAAGTCTTACCCACCTGACGTACACCCTTCAAGATTAAAGGCTTGCGGTAGGGAGAATTCTTCCAAGCCAGCAATTTATTTAAGATACATCGTTCCACAGAATCATTCCTCACATTTTTATTTGGATTTTTGTGCTAAATAATCACACTTTTATTAAATGTGAAATCTATGAAAACTACAACCGAAAACACAAAATTATTTAATTCCATTTGGATATCCACCAACTGTGGATTATTTCTCAATGCGCCAGTTTCCAGCTTACCGCCTGCTGCCTTGCATCCACAAATCTCTTATAAATACCTTCCTGCTTCATTAGCTGCTCATGTGTTCCCTGCTGCACAATTCTTCCTTTGTCAACAACCACAATCTGGTCTGCATGTCTGACCGTTTTTAATCTGTGGGCAATCATGATAATCGTTTTTTCCTTTGTAAGTGCATCTACTGCATCCATCAGATCTTTTTCATTCTCCGGATCAACATTGGCTGTTGCCTCATCTAATATAACGATTGGTGCATCCTTCATAATTGCTCTGGCTATCGAAATACGCTGCTTCTCACCACCGGAAAGTGTGGCTCCGCCTTCTCCGATTACTGTTTCGTATCCATCAGGAAGCTTACTGATGAAATCGTGACAGCACGCTTTCTTTGCCGCTTCCACCACCTCCTCATGGCTTGCATCCTGACGTCCGAATTTAATATTATTCTCAATGGTGTCTGCAAACAAATACACAGACTGAAATACAAATGAAAAATTACGCATCAGACTGTTCATGCTGTAGTCTTTTACATTCACACCTCCAAGCGTCACTTCTCCGGAATCCACATCCCAGAATCTTGCAATCAGATTGCAAAGTGTTGATTTTCCTCCACCAGATGGTCCAACGATTGCTGTCGTCGTTTTCTGTGGAATAGAGAGCGATACATCATCAATAATCTTCCGTTTGTCATAAGAAAACGAAATGTCAGAAAGTCTGATATCGTAATTTTCCGGCTGGATTTCTTTGCCATCGATATCCATGGTATCCAGTGCCAGTATTGCATTTGCTTTATCTACGCATATGCTTACCACATGCAAAAGGGATGAATAATTTCCCGCGCATTCCAGACTGGAATAAAGCATAAATGCTGAGATTGTCATACCGATCGCATAGACCGCACTCATGGTTCCATTGATATAAAAATATGCACTGCACGCTACGATCACCGCACCTGTGATTTTTGTTACCACACTTTGCAGAAAATGATAGGGAACAAACAAAAGCTCCATCTTTGTATTGATCCTTTCGCATGCTTCATTTGCATCATTTAATCTTTTCGCCTGTTTTCCAAGCAGATTGTATGATTTTACTTCTGATATTCCCTGCAGATACTCCATGATCTGGTTTACAAGCTCTGTATCACATACTACTTTCTGCTCTGAAGCTTTTTTCCCTGCATTCTGCATTACAGAATTGACACCAAAGAAAATAAGCACTCCTGCTGCAGCGATCAGTCCGATTCTCCAGTCAAAAAGAAACAGTATAAGAATGATCATTGATGTTTCCAGGATTCCCTGCATAGTCAGCATGACCACTCTTGCAGCCACATCGCCAAGTACTTCCATTGTATTGGTTGTAATGGAAGAAATTTCCCCGATACTATTGGAATTAAAATATCCCATCGGCAGATAGCGCAGATGCTCTGCAATCTTGATTCTCATAAAAGCACTTGCATTATATCCGCCTTCTGTCTGAAGCACTGTAGAATATCTTTTACAGATAACATCAGCTACGATTGCAATGACCATAATCGCAATGGAGCCTCCAATATATTTTCCTATCGGTTTCCCACTCAGCAGACCGATCAATATGTACATAATAGCCGGAATTTTCATTGCTGAGGCAAGAGCCTCTATGAGTCCGATCACCATCGACAGTTTAAATTTATTGCCATTTTCCCTGCCTGAGAAACGAAAGAATTTTGCCAGAATCCCAAACATATCATTCTCCCTCCTTCACAGTATCTTTTACAGAAATATGGGCATTCCACATTTCCTTATAAAGCGGACATGAAATCAAAAGCTCCTCATGTGTGCCATGTGCTGTTACATTTCCGTCATTTACAACAAAAATCTGGTCACTGTCCTTAATGGTAGAAAGCCTGTGCGCTATTACAAGCAATGTCTTCCCTGCTACCAGTTTTGCGATAGAGCTCTGCAGAATTGCCTCATTTTCCGGATCTGTGTACGCAGTTGCCTCATCAAGAATCACGATCGGAGCATCTTTTAACATCGCTCTCGCAATCGAGATACGCTGTCTCTCGCCTCCTGACAGATGTCCTCCTGCGCCTCCCACAACCGTATCAAATCCATTTTCCAGCTGCATGATAAATTCATAGCATCCGCTTTTCTTTGTCACCTCGATGATCTGTTCATCTGTCGCATCCGGATTTCCCTGTCTGATATTTTCACGGACTGTTTCATTAAA
>ERZ1026772.1393-NODE-1393-length-13212-cov-5.901193_pt1 | contig 13212 bp, 13 predicted proteins | sample MGYA00380124_ERZ1026772 | MGnify/ENA primary metagenome ERZ1026772 (study PRJEB33269, sample SAMEA4719760) | human gut metagenome | biome: human-associated habitat; feature: organic feature; material: feces | place: Cameroon | collected 2013-10 ...
GTTGTTTATATCGTGGCAATTACCGCACAGTATTTACAGTCCAGAATTATGGTTACGATTTCCCAGGATGCGATACAGAGGCTACGTAACGAATTGTTTGAAAAACTGCAGAAGCTTCCTGTGCGTTATTATGACACTAATAATAACGGTGATGTCATGAGCCGCTTCACCAATGACGTGGATGTCATCGGTGAAATGCTGAATAATACTGTGGTGCAGCTGATTTCCGGAGCAATCAGTATTATTGGAACCTTGAGCCTGATGATTTATACGAATATCTGGCTGACACTGATTACGATTGTCATGGTTCCGCTGATGTTAAAGGCGGTATCCGGAATCGGCAAGAGAAGCCGGAAGTATTATAAGGCACAGCAGGCGGCCATCGGCACGATGAACGGATATATTGAAGAGACAATTACCGGTCAGAAGGTGGTTAAGGTCTTTAACCACGAGGAAAGCGCGAGAGAAGAGTTTGATTATCTGAATCAGGATCTTCGCGGCAAGCAGATCCGTGCACAGTTTTTTGGTGGAATTATGGGACCTGTCATGGGAAATATGGGCCAGGTCAGCTATTCCTTAACAGCAGCCATCGGCGGTATTCTGTGCGTGCTGCGTGGATTTGATATTGGCGGGCTTACCGTATTTGTCAATTATTCCAGACAGTTTTCCCGCCCGATCAATGAGGTTGCCATGCAGGTTAATACGATTTTTTCGGCACTTGCCGGTGCAGAGCGTGTTTTTGCGGTGATGGATGAGGCTCCCGAGGCAGAGGATGTAGAGAATGCCATTACCATAGAAGAAACTGAGGATGGTAAGCACTATTATGTGATCCCGAAGGCGAATGCTTTTGTGAAAGAGCATGGAAAGCCGGAGGGAACGGCACATGAAAATGAGCTGAATTATTATGCAGAGGTGAAGGGGGCTGTAACCCTGAAGGATGTTACCTTTGGTTATCTTCCGGATAAAACGATTTTGAAGCATATTTCCCTGTATGCAAAGCCGGGTCAGAAAATTGCCTTCGTAGGCTCTACCGGTGCGGGAAAAACGACGATCACGAACCTGATCAATCGTTTCTATGACATTGACTCCGGGCAGATCCTGATGGATGGCTTCCCGATTACGCAGATTGCAAGGGATTCTTTAAGAAGAAATATTGCGATGGTATTGCAGGATACCCATCTTTTTACCGGAACGGTACGTGAAAATATCCGTTATGGACGGCTTGATGCAACGGATGAGGAGGTGGAGCAGGCAGCAAAAATGGCAAGTGCCCATTCCTTTATCATCCGTCTGGAGCATGGATATGATACCGTTCTTGAGGGCGATGGCGCAAACTTAAGCCAGGGACAGCGGCAGCTCATTAATATTGCAAGGGCCGCCATTTCCAAGGCACCGATCCTGATTCTGGATGAAGCAACGAGTTCTGTTGATACAAGAACCGAGAAGCATATCGAAAAGGGAATGGACCGCCTGATGGCAGAGAGAACCACCCTCGTGATTGCACACCGTCTGTCAACCGTCCGGAATGCCAATGCCATCATGGTCTTAGAGCAGGGCGAGATCATTGAACGTGGTGACCATGACGCACTGCTTGCACAGAATGGCCGGTATCATGAGCTTTATACCGGGAAGACAGAGCTGGATTAGCCGTAGATGTCAGCTGGGGCTGTAATTTGAAACCGTCACTTGTATATTCTCCCAAAGTGTGCTATAAAAGATTCGGAGCAGAAAAACATTTACCTATTGACAAGGTGGGTAAATGGGACTATACTGTTCCGAAAAGACAGTCGGTGAGGAATACCTCACGGTGGGAGGAGAAGAATATGAAAAAGTTATTAGCAGTAGTACTTACCGGTGCTTTCGTTGTATCTGCACTGGCAGGCTGCGGAAAGAACACATCTGCAGACGATAAGGTGATCAAGGTTGCAGCTTCTGCAACACCTCATGCAGAGATTCTTGAGCAGGCAAAGCCTTTATTGGAGGCAAAGGGTTACGACCTTCAGGTAACCGTATTTGATGATTATGTACAGCCGAACGAGGTTGTAGAAAGCGGCGATTTCGATGCAAACTACTTTCAGCACATCCCTTATCTTGAGAGCTTCAATGAAGAAAAGGGAACACACCTTGTAAATGCAGGTGGTATTCATTATGAGCCGTTTGGTATTTATCCCGGAACCAAGGCATCCCTGGATGAACTTGCAGACGGTGACAGCATTGCCGTACCGAACGATACCACAAATGAAGCAAGAGCACTTCTTCTGTTACAGGATAATGGCATCATTACCTTAAAGGAAGATGCAGGACTTACCGCAACCAAGAATGATATCGTAGAGAACCCCTACAATGTAGATATCGTTGAGCTTGAAGCAGCTCAGGTTCCGAGAGTAAAGGACGAGGTTGCATTCATGGTATTAAATGGCAACTATGCACTGGAAGCCGGATTTTCTGTAGCAAAGGATGCTATTGCTTATGAGAAGGCTGATTCCGAAGCAGCTAAGACCTATGTAAATGTTATTGCTGTTAAGGAAGGAAACGAAAACAGTGACAAGATCAAAGCTCTTGTCGAGGTTCTTACTTCCCAGGAAATGAAGGATTACATCAACAATACTTATGACGGAGCTGTAATTCCTTTTGAATAAGGCGAAACAGAGTATGGATTCTGTTAAGGAAATCTGAATAAGTTAAAAGTCCCCCGAAGCTGTGTAATGGTTTTCGGGGGATTTTTATTTTGTTGACAAATGAAAAATCAGTGGTAAAATGAAAATGATTTCCAAATTGTACGGAGGGAGTCCATATGTCAAAAGCAAAATATAAAACCAGACAAATGGCTGAACTTCTTGCCTTTTTGGAATCTGTCCAGGGAACGCATGTGACGGTCAGTGAAATTTGTGATTTCTTCAAAAACAAAGAAATTGCCATTGGTATGACCACGGTTTACCGGCAGCTGGAAAAGCTGGTTGCAGAAGGAGTTGTTGCCAGATATGTTGTGGACGGATCAAACAGTGCCTGCTTCGAGTATGTGGGTAATTCCCCCAAAGAACAGGCAGTATCCTGTTACCATTGCAAATGTGAGAGATGCGGAAAGCTGATTCATCTGCAATGTAAGGAAGTGGAGAGCCTGAAACAGCATATGCTGGAGCATCACAGCTTTGTCATGGATTCTACACGTACTGTTTTTTATGGAGTATGTGAGGAATGTATTAAGATAAAGAGCGGGAGCGATACCGGGCAGGAAACGGAATGACCGGATGAAACATGGAGACAGAGAACCGTTAGGAAACAAGGTAATGCCGGAGCGGTTCCGGAAAGGAGAAGACAAAAATGAAAAAGACAGAAACCAGAAAATCAATTTCATGTGTATTAGCACTGTTTTTAGCGCTGATGATGCTTGCTTCTCTTTTCTATATTGCGAAGGAAACAGGGCATGACTGTACTGGTGAAGCATGTCCGGTATGTGCCTGCATTCATCAGGCAGAGCAGAATATCAGAAATCTTGGAACCGGCGTGACTGCAGCAATCATGGTTTCTATGATTGTCTTTTTCGTATTACGCTTTACAGCAGATCGTTCTTTTCTGATTTCTAGTTCTACTCCGGTTAGTGAAAAGGTAAGAATGAATAATTGATTCATAGAAAAAACAGCAGAGGAAGAAAGGGTATGTAGGATATCCTTTCTTTTCTGTACCCATTTTTGACAAGAGAAATTGTGATTTTAAAGATTTAGATGGAGGTTTTATTCATGAAAAAATATATATCTATGATGCTGGCAGTCGTTATGGCAGTCCTCTGCCTTTCTGCCTGCGGACAATCCGGTTCTACAGACTCAACAAAAAATCCGGCTCAGACGGAACCGGCAGTCACAGAAGAATCTACAACAAATCCAACAGGAGAACCGACGGATGCTTCTACAGGTGAAACGGAAGAAGCATCTGCAGATAAATTGAAAATTGTTACTACGATTTTTCCGGAATATGACTGGGTACGCCAGATCGCGGGAGATCAGATTTCGAATATGGAGCTTACCATGCTGCTTGATAATGGTGTAGACCTACACAGCTATCAGCCTACAGCAGATGATATTATGAAAATTTCCGACTGTGACATCTTTGTTTATGTTGGCGGAGAATCGGATGAATGGGTGGAGGATGCACTGAAGGAAGCTGTCAACAAGGACATGCAGGTGATTAATTTGCTGGAGGTGCTTGGCGACAGCGTTAAGACGGAGGAAATGGTGGAAGGTATGCAGGAAACTGAGCATGACCATGAGCATGACCATGAGCATGAGGAGGAAGCCGACGAGCACGTATGGCTTTCCCTGAAAAATGCACAGACCCTGAGTAATGCAATTGCATCAGCACTGGAAACTGCTGATCCGGCAAATAAAGAAACTTATGCAGCCAATGCTGCTTCCTATGTAGAAAAGCTTGCTGCACTGGATACACAATACCAGGAGGCGGTAAATAATGCATCGCAGAAAACCTTATTATTTGGTGACCGTTTCCCGTTCCGTTATCTTGTAGATGACTATGGATTAAGCTATTATGCCGCTTTCGCGGGATGCTCGGCAGAAAGTGAAGCCAGCTTCGAGACCATCTCTTTCCTTGCCCAGAAGGTTGATGAGCTTGGACTTAAGAATGTGCTGACCATTGAAAAATCCGATCAGAAGATTGCAAAGACCATTATTGAGAATACCAAAGACAAAAATCAGAACATTCTGACACTGGATTCCATGCAGTCTGCAACATCGGATGATGTTGCAAATGGTACAACCTACCTTTCTGTTATGGAAAATAACCTGAGCGTTTTGAAAGAAGCATTACAGTAGGAGGAATTATGGCACAAATTACCTGTCGGGACTTAAGTATAGGATATGAAGGCAGAGTGATCCGGGATCATATTAATTTTTCGCTTCATAAAGGCGATTACCTTTGCGTGATTGGAGAAAATGGTTCCGGAAAGTCGACCCTGATGAAAACACTGCTTCATTTACTGCCTCCGGTTTCGGGCTCCGTTCTTCTTGGGGACGGATTAGGCAGTAATGAAATCGGATACTTGCCACAACAGACGGTAATACAAAAGGATTTCCCGGCATCCGTGAGAGAGATTGTTCTCTCCGGATGCCAGAACCATTGTGGTATTCGTCCGTTTTATAATAAAGAAGAAAAAAGATTATCTGAAGAAATGATGGATAAACTGCAGATTACACATTTCAGGAACAGATGTTACCGTGAATTATCAGGTGGCCAGCAGCAGAGGGTTTTGTTAGCTCGTGCATTGTGTGCAACCAGGAAGATTTTATTATTGGATGAACCGGTTTCGGGTCTGGATCCAAAGGTGACAGAGGAAATGTACCGGTTGATTGAACAGTTGAACCACGTGGATCAGATTACCATTATCATGATTTCACATGATATCAGGGAAGCAGTAAAGTATGCCAGTCATGTCATGTATCTGGGGGAGGATATTTTTTATGGAACAAAGCAGGAATACGAAAACAGATAACAGATTTAGTAATACAAAATCTCACAGCGAATCGGTCTGGAATTTTGCATCATTGCTGTGACGGTACTGGACAGAGCGATTCTGCCCGGGGACAGGAGTAAATAATACTGGGAAAGAAGGTGGACATTTGATAGAAAAATTATTATTTTATTTTGAATATCCTTTTGTAAGATATGCACTGATTGTTGGGGTTTTGATTGCATTGTGCTCTTCATTGCTTGGAGTTACGCTGGTGCTCAAACGTTTTTCTTTTATCGGAGACGGACTGTCCCATGTGGCCTTTGGTGCGATGGCAGTTGCATCGGTATTGAAGCTTACGAATAATATGCTGTTTATTCTGCCGGTTACGGTGTTGTGTGCCATTCTTCTGCTTCGTACCGGGCAGAATACCAAAATTAAAGGAGATGCAGCAGTTGCGATGATTTCTGTAGGGGCGTTGGCAATCGGGTATCTGTTAATGAACATTTTCTCTACAGGACCGAATCTCTCCGGAGATGTATGCAGTACATTGTTTGGATCAACATCGATCCTGACATTGACAATGAATCAGGTGGTGTTGTGCTGCACACTGTCTGTAATTGTTGTTGCTGTTTTTGTTCTGTTTTATCATAAAATTTTCTGTGTAACCTTTGATGAAACATTTGCCAGGGCAACAGGAATGAAAACAGACCTTTATAATCTTCTGATTGCAGTGACAACGGCTGTGATCATTGTTCTGGCAATGAATCTGGTCGGCTCTCTGTTGATTTCAGCACTGGTGATCTTTCCGGCATTGTCTGCAATGCGGATATTTCGGACATTTTTTGGGGTTACAGTTTGTTCGGTATGCCTGTCTGTGTTCTGCGCAGTTTTGGGGATTCTGGTATCCATTCTTGCGGGAACACCGGTAGGATCGACGATTGTTGAGGTAGATATTGCGGCATTTCTGATCAGCTGTCTGATCGGAAGGCTTGTGGGAGGAAGAGGATGAAAACAATAAAAAGAATCGCAATTTTATGGATCTGTACGGTGAGCATAGTGGTTACCGGGTGTGGCAGCCATGCCGGAAAGGGAATAAATCAGGGAAATTCTGTTGATAATGTAATTATAAATCAGATTGACGAAGCACAGAAAAACGGAGAAGAAACAGAAACGGCTATGCCGGAAAAAGAAAATGGACCGGAGCAGAATGAAGAAAAGAAAAGTAATGTAGACTACGATCTGACGCAGATGAACAGTGATATGGTATATGCAATGGTATATCAGATGATGGCAGTTCCGGAGCAATATGTTGGAAAAACCTTCCGGATGGACGGGATTTTTTATTCATCTTATTATGATACGACAAACCAATATTACTTTTATTGTGTTATACAGGATGCTCTGGCCTGCTGCACACAGGGAATTGAATTTGTCTGGGATGATGGATCACATATTTACCCGGATGAGTACCCGGAGGAAGCCGAAGAAATTATTGTGGAAGGAACGTTTGAGACGTATACGGAAGAAGGAGATGAGAACCTGTATTGTCATCTTGTCAATGCAACATGGGAAAAGACAGGGGATGACCAAAATAGTCAATAAAACTGAAATGAATGAAATACAAAGAATTCATGGGTTGTATGATTTTTGACGGACATGCTATAATGAAATCCAGACAGGGAATAAATTTAGATTTTGGAGAAATTAAATGTCAGAAGAATTTGATGAAGAATATGAAGAACGCCGCAGACGGAGAAATGCACGGAATGAGGAGATGCGGAAGCGCAAAAAGAAGCAGCAGATGATTCGTATGCTGATGCGCAGACTGTTTCCCATTGCCGGGATTATACTGGCTGCGGTAATTCTTATTATAAATGGAAGAAGCATTGTACGAGGAATACAGGGGTATCCGGCTCCGGCAAAAACTGACACAGGTGTTGCTGCTTCACCAGCAGTTTCAGAGGATGTGACACATGCGTCGGAAGGTTCAGAAGGTGATTTACAAGCGGGAGCAGATGATGCTCAGGTGGAAGTTGATAAATCTCAACAGAATATAGAAGATGGCGGGAACGCACAAGAAGATTCGTCAAATGATCAGAAAATCGACTCACTCGATACGGAATCAGGAAGTTCGGATATATCAAATGGAAAATTATCTGCTGATGAAGTGAACCTTAGACTACGGCAGGTAGTGACGAACGATCACAGGCAGCAGGTTATTGTATTGGGAGTTCAGGCTTCACTTCCGGATATGACAGCGCTTTTGGAACAGACGGAGGAAGAGCAGGCACAGGTACTGAAGGAACAGAAGGTTTATACGGCGCAGACAACAGATGCTACGACCTCTGTAGATGATGAAGTGCAGAGTACGAACGGTATTTTCATTGATCTAGCCACAGGAAATATTCTTTTTGACCGGGATGCGCACACAAGAATTAATCCGGCGTCCATGACGAAGGTGCTGACGGTGCTTGTCGCAGCAGAGCATGTGACAGACTGGTCGGATACCTTTGAAATCACACCGGAAATTACAAATTACAGTTATGTGCACGATTGCAGTGCGGTTGGATTTTCAAATAATGAAGTGGTTACCGTGGAAGATCTGTTCTATGGAACGGTGCTGTGTTCGGGAGGAGATGCAGCACTTGGACTGGCAACCTATGTGGCAGGCTCCCAGGAAGCCTTTGTGGACATGATGAATGAAAAGCTGAAGGAGCTTGGACTTGCGGATACGGCACATTTTACAAACTGTGTGGGATTATATGATGAGGATCATTACTGTACGGTTTATGATATTGCCATGATTCTGGAGGCAGCCATTGATCAGCCACAGTGCAGGGAAGTGTTATCAACAAAGAAGTACACCACCTCGTCCACACCGGAGCATCCGGAGGGAATCCAGATTTCCAACTGGTTCTTAAGACGAATTGAGGATAAGGATACCGGCGGCGAAGTAATCTGTGGAAAAACCGGTTTCGTGGCACAGTCCGGAAACTGTGCGGTAAGCTATGGAATGGATGAGTCCGGAAAGGAATATATCTGCGCCACCGTGAATGCACACAGTGGCTGGCGGTGCATCTATGACCATGTGGAGCTGTACAAGAGATTTGCAAAAACTATCTGAAAAAAACAAAATAATATTGAATTTTACGACAATTGTGCAGTTTTAAAATAAATGGCTGGACAAAAATGAAAACATAGGTTAATATGTATGTATAGACAGACGCAGAAGACCAGATAATTGTGCAAATTAACAAAATGATAACGGACTGCAGAATCTATCGGTTGTCAATTTGTCAAAAATGGAAACGGGAGATGAGAAACGGATGAAACAGTTTACTTACGTGGTTACGGATGAAATTGGTATTCATGCAAGACCGGCAGGTCTTCTGGTGAAGGAGGCCAAACAGTTCCAAAGTACAGTGATGCTGACCTGTAAAGGAAAGAGCGCCGCTGCAACCAAGCTTATGGCTGTCATGGGAATGGGCGTTAAGCATGGTGATTCGGTCGAGGTTTCGGTTGAGGGACCGGATGAGGATGCTACTTATGAGGCAATGGAGAGATTTTTCCGGGAGAATCTGTAAACCAGAATCCGGTGAATCATATGAGAGGGTGGAAAATGGAGAAATATATTGGAAAATCCGTATATAAAGGAATTGCAATCGGTCCTGTCCATGTTCTGAAGAAAAAAGATCACCTTGTCAAGAGAATCCATGTAGATCATGTGGAAAAAGAACTGGAGCGTCTTGAGAAGGCTAAGGAACAGGCGCTAAGTCAGCTTGGTGAGCTGTATGAGAAGGCCATGCAGGAGGTCGGAGAGGTCAATGCGGCAATCTTTGAGGTTCATCAGATGATGCTTGAGGATGATGATTATCAGGATGCCATACACAATCTGATCCGGAATGAAGAAGTGAATGCGGAGTATGCGGTAGCGGTTACCGGTGATAATTTCGCGGAAATGTTTGCCAATATGGATGATGAGTACATGCAGGCACGCTCGGCGGATGTCAGGGATATTTCGAACCGGCTGGTCCGTAACCTTGCCGGAGAGGAACAGATGGATTGGAGTAAGCTGGAACCGTCCATTATTGTTGCGGATGATCTGACACCGAGTGAAACGGTACAGATGGATAAGAATAAGATCCTTGCTTTTGTCACTGTTCACGGCTCTACTAATTCGCACACTGCGATTCTTGCCCGTATGATGAATATCCCGGCGCTGATCGGTGTGCCGCTTGAGCTGGAGAAGCTTCATAATGGAACCATAGCTGTTGTGGATGGTAAAAAGGGCGCCTTTTTCCTTGATCCGGATGAGAACGAAATCCATCTGGCAGAGGTACAGCAGCTGGAGGAACAGGAGCAGAAGCGTCTTTTAGAGAATTATAAGGGCAGGGAATCCGTTACGAAAAGCGGAAAGAAAATCCATGTCTTTGCCAATATTGGAAGTGTTTCGGATGTGGCTTATGTGCTGGAGAATGATGCTGAGGGTATCGGGCTGTTCCGGAGTGAATTCCTGTATCTTGGCAGATCTGAGCTTCCGGATGAGAACGAACAGTTCAATGCCTATCGTCAGGTATTGCAGATGATGGCCGGAAAGAAGGTTGTTATAAGAACCCTGGATATCGGAGCGGATAAGAATGTGGATTATCTCGGACTGGGACAGGAGGATAATCCGGCAATGGGATACCGCGCGATCCGGATTTGTCTGGAACAGCCGGATATTTTTAAAACACAGCTGAGAGCTCTTCTGAGAGCTGCTAAATATGGAAATCTTGCGATTATGTATCCGATGATTATTTCGGTGGAAGAGGTTAAGAGCATCGGGGAAATTGTTAAAGAGGTGGCAAAGGAGCTGGAGGAAGAGAAGGTTCCGTACACCATTCCGGAGCAGGGTATTATGGTGGAGACACCGGCAGCAGTCATGATGAGTGAGGAGCTTGCAGAGCTTGTGGACTTCTTCAGTATCGGAACCAATGATTTAACCCAGTATACACTGGCAATTGACCGGCAGAACAGTAAGCTGGACCGGTTCTACAATCCGCATCATGAGGCAGTTCTCCGGATGATACAAAGGACAATTGACGGTGCCCATAAGCATGGCAGGTGGGTCGGTATCTGTGGAGAGCTTGGTGCAGATACAACACTTACAGAGCGGTTTGTACAAATGGGAATTGATGAACTGAGCGTTGCTCCATCGATGGTGCTCCCGGTCCGCAGTAAAATATGTGAAATGGAGTAAATGAAATGAGAATATATAAAGCGAAAGATTATGAGGAAATGAGCAGAAAGGCAGCCGGCATTGTCTCCGCACAGATCATTATGAAGCCTGACTGTGTGCTCGGACTGGCAACAGGCTCCACTCCGGTCGGCCTTTATAAGCAGCTGATCGAATGGTATCGTAATGGGGATCTGGATTTTTCCGGAGTAAGAACGGTGAATCTGGATGAGTATAAGGGAATCAGTCGTGAGAATGATCAGAGCTATTATTATTTTATGCATCAGAATTTGTTTGACCATGTGAATATTCCGGCAGAGAATACCCATCTGCCGAACGGCATGGAGCCGGATTCCGAAAAGGAATGCAGAAGATATGAGGAATTGATTCAGTCCATGGGAAGTGTGGACTTACAGCTCCTTGGTATCGGCCATAACGGACATATCGGTTTTAATGAGCCGGCAGATGCATTTGATAAGCTGGTTCATTGTGTGAACCTGACACAGTCAACCATTGAAGCAAATAAGAGATTTTTTGCATCCGCCGAGGAGGTCCCGAGACAGGCATATACCATGGGAATTCAGACAATTATGCGCTCAAAAAGGATTCTCATCATTGCCAATGGTGAGGGTAAGGCAGATATTGTAAGGGATGCGTTCTTCGGACCGATTACACCGATGGTTCCGGCATCAGTTCTTCAGCTGCATAATGATGTTACGCTGGTAGCTGATGAAGCAGCCCTGAGTAAAATCCCTGCATCGTTCGTTTAAGAGAAGCTGTAAGTAAACAGAGCGGATAGAGGTATGGAATAATGATTATAAAGAATGCGAATGTTTTTACATCGGATCACCGGTTTGTACAGGGTGATGTTACCGTGACCGGTGACCGGTTTTCCGTAGTCCTTGAAAAAGCGGATGGTGACGGACAGGTGGTGGACGCTGCCGGACTATACATGATTCCGGGACTCGTAGATATTCACTTTCACGGGTGCAAGGGCGCGGATATGTGTGATGGAACGCAGGAAGCGCTGGATATCATAACCGCATATGAAGCCGGTGTCGGAGTAACATCGGTTTGTCCGGCAACCATGACGATTCCGAAGGATGAGCTCCTTGCGGTAATGAAGAATGCCGGTGCATATTCCTATAAGGGAGGAGCACATCTGGTTGGTATTAATATGGAAGGACCGTTTATCAGTGCTTCCAAGAAGGGTGCACAGGCGGCAGAAAATATCATTCCCTGTGATTACGAGTATTTCAGACAGCTTCAGGATGCTGCGAACGGGTTGATCAGGCTTGTGGACATTGCACCGGAAGAGCCCGGAGCAATGGAGTTCATTGACCGGACAAAATCAGAGGTGGTGATATCCATAGCCCATACAGTATCGGATTATGATACGGCATGTGAGGCTATCCGGCATGGAGCGTCCCATGCAACGCATCTGTATAATGCAATGCCACCGTTGAATCACCGGAATCCGGGAGTGATCGGTGCAGTCAGGGATTCTCAGTCGTGTCATGTGGAATTAATCTGTGACGGGGTACATGTTCATCCGTCTGTAATCCGTGCGACCTTTGCCATGTTTGGTGCAGAACGGGTGATTTTAATCAGTGACAGCATGAGGGCAACCGGATTAGAGGATGGTGAATACACGCTGGGTGGACAACCCGTAGTGGTAAAAGGAAATCTGGCAACGCTTCATGATGGTACGATTGCCGGATCTGCCACGAACCTGATGGATTGTATGAGATTTGTTGTAAAAAATGCTGGTATCCCACTGGAGGATGCGGTGATGTGTGCAACGGAGAATCCGGCCAGGGAAATCGGTATTTTCGATCAGACAGGAAGCATTGAGGAAGGTAAAAAAGCAGATTTTGTTCTTCTTGATAAAGAATTAAATATTGTAGGAATTTATATCGACGGAAAGGAGCAGTCATGCTAGGGTTTTTTAAAGGAAAGACAAAGGAAAAGGTGATCTGTTCACCCTGCGTGGGAAATGTGACACCACTTACGGAGGTTCCCGATCCCACTTTTTCAGAAAAAATACTGGGTGACGGATTTGCAGTAATTCCTTCAGAGGGAAAGATTTTTGCTCCGGCGGACGGAGAAATAACGATGGTGTTTGATACCCTGCATGCGATTACCATGACAACCGCTGCGGGAACAGAGCTTCTGATTCATATCGGACTGGAGACAGTTACATTAAAGGGAGAGCCCTTCCATGTGCATGTAGCAGCAGGAGATCAGGTAAAGCAGGGAGATCTGTTAATGGAAGCAGATCTTGATCAGATCAGGGAGGCCGGACTTAATATCATATCTCCGGTTGTCGTGTGCAATACCGATGATTATTCCCAAATAAGCCTACTGAAGGAAGGCGGGGTCTCACCGGATGAGGCGGTACTCAAGGTTGAGTAAGCATCCGGATCATATCGTAAAATGGATTGGACTAATCCAATTTTAATTTTATAAGAACAAAGGAGGAGAAAGTATGAAATTTCTTCAAAAACTGGGAAAAGCGTTAATGCTTCCCGTAGCA